>Ga0209430_1000468_pt1 | contig 41391 bp, 28 predicted proteins | sample BarGraIncub1133A_FD_184504 | JGI IMG/M metagenome (GOLD analysis project Ga0209430, IMG submission 184504) | Arctic peat soil microbial communities from Barrow, Alaska - Barrow Graham LP Incubations 11-33A (SPAdes) (version 2) | ecosystem: Environmental > Terrestrial > Soil > Wetlands > Peat... | reverse complement strand
TGGCGACTGAACTGGATTTTATTGATAAAGTATTTTTTGTTGTTGATCGGAAAGACCTCGATTATCAGACGATGAAAGAGTATCAGCGTTTTTCGCCTGATAGTGTTAATGGTTCAGATAGTACGGCTGGCTTAAAGCGTAACATTGAAAAAGATGATAATAAAATTATTGTTACGACGATTCAAAAATTGAATAACCTTATTAAAGGCGAAACAGAATTACCGATCTATAATAAGCAAGTGGTATTTATTTTTGATGAAGCGCACCGTTCACAATTTGGTGAAGCTCAAAAAAATATTAAGAAAAAGTTTAAGATGTACTATCAATTTGGCTTTACGGGCACGCCTATTTTCCCGGTAAATGCTTTAGGTTCTGAAACGACCGCGTCTGTCTTTGGGCGCGAGTTACACGCTTATGTCATTACCGATGCCATTAGAGATGAAAAAGTTTTGAAGTTCAAAGTAGATTATAATGATGTCCGTCCTAAGTTCAAAACGATTGAAACAGAACAAGACGAGAAAAAACTATCAGCTGCAGAAAATAAAGAAGCTTTAATGCATCCTGAACGAATCAAAGAAATATCCCAATATATTCTCAATAATTTTAGAGTAAAAACCCATCGTCTAAATGCCAATGGCAAAGGATTTAATGCGATGTTTGCCGTGAGCAGTGTTGACGCCGCCAAACGCTACTACGAGGCATTAAATAAATTACAAAAAGGTAGCGATAAACCGCTTAAGATTGCTACCATCTTCTCCTTTGCGGCCAATGAAGAGCAGAGCGCTATCGGTGAAATTATTGATGAAACGTTTGAACCGTCAGCAATGGATAGCAGTGCCAAAGAGTTTTTAAGTTTAGCCATTAAAGACTATAATGACATGTTTAAAACCAATTATGGCGTCGAAAGTAATGAATTTCAAAATTATTATCGTGACCTGGCTAAACGCGTAAAAAACAAAGAGATTGATTTATTGATTGTGGTCGGAATGTTTTTAACCGGTTTTGATGCGCCAACATTAAACACTTTATTTGTTGATAAAAATCTTAGGTATCATGGTTTGATACAAGCTTTTTCGAGAACAAATCGTATTTATGATTCGACCAAAACCTTTGGAAATATTGTTACCTTTAGAAATTTAGAACAAGCAACGATTGACGCAATTACTCTTTTTGGGGATAAAAACACTAAAAATGTGGTGTTGGAAAAAAGCTATAAAGAGTATATGGATGGTTTCACTGATGTTGTAACTGGTGAAGCCCGTCGTGGATATATCGACGTAGTAACAGAGCTAAGGGAACGTTTTCCTAGTACTGATGATATTGTTACTGAAAAGGACAAAAAAGACTTTGCTAAACTTTTTGGTGAATATTTGCGGGTTGAAAATATTCTGCAGAATTATGATGAATTTACGGGTTTAAAAGCTTTGCAATTGGTAGATCCCGATGACCCGGAGGCTTTAGAAAATTTTAAAGCGACTCATTATGTCAGTGATGAGGAGATCGCAGCGATGCAAAAGATTCAAGTACCCGAAGAAAGAACGATTCAAGATTATCGTTCTTCATATAATGATATTCGTGACTGGCTTCGACGTGAAAAAGATGGAAAGGATCAAGAAAATTCCACTATTGATTGGGATGATGTTGTCTTTGAAGTGGATCTTTTAAAATCCCAAGAGATAAATTTAGATTACATTCTTGAGCTAATTTTTGAAAAGAACAAGCATGTAAAAGATAAGGGTTTATTGGTTGAAGAGGTACGTCGTTTAATTCGTTCGAGTGTGGGAAACCGTGCAAAAGAAAGCTTAGTCGTCGATTTTATCAACCAAACAGATTTAGACAAGATTCAAGATAAAGCAAACATTATTGATGCCTTCTTCTCATTTGCTCAAACGGAGCAAAAACGTGAAGCGGAAGAATTGATTAATACGGAAAAACTGAATGAAGAGGCTGCCAAAAGATATATTTTAAACTCATTAAAAAGAGAATATGCCAGTGAAAACGGTACGGAACTTAATGGAATTCTTCCTAAGATGAGTCCGCTTAACCCTCACTATTTAACAAAAAAACAGAACGTTTTTCAGAAAATTTCTGCCTTTGTAGATAAGTTTAAAGGTGTCGGTGGAAAAATTTGATTTAAGTGAATAAATTCTGATTATAGTTTGCATTCTGTTTGTAATCTTTGTGACCAGTGCTGTTAGATCTTCCAGTACATCCGGGTCATGATGATCATCTGCATCCGGCATATAGGTGAGAGTTATCAAAGAATTCACCGGTAAAAAACCTAAACGAGCGTATTATATAACCACAGTCCCGACCAATGAATCCCGAGGTTACTCACCGCCGCCCCATAAAAAATAAGGAACGTGACAAAAAGAGTTCATTTCCGTCGAGAAAAAATCAGATTCTCCCAATGAGGACAAATCGTTCCATGATACCAGCCAAGTTTTCAGAAAGCTTATGCCGAGAAGCGTTAGGTTTTATTAGAAATAGAAGGTAAAGAATTAGATGCTGAAAAAAAGGGGTGAATTGTGAAATTAAGAGGACTTGTTTACCCGATAAGACAGTTGCATTTTCAAACAAGTCAAGAGCAGACAAGATATTATGGGCTCAACTCGACTTATCTGAATTAAAATATTGAAATCCAGATGCAAGAAGCAAGAAGTAAGAAGTAAGATGCTATACATTGTTCAGTTGGAAGTACTGAGTGCGCTTGGAAAGGCAATCTACACGTTTTATAAATATTGATTTTGAAAGGAGTACCACATTCATGCTAGATGATAAAATAATTGGAAGAGTTGAAGTGTATGAAGAGATTAAAGAACGGTTAACGAATAATAACGGGAAAATCAGTATTATTTCAATCGGAGGCAGTGGAGGAATAGGAAAATCATATTTATTGAATAAATTACTTGATGATATCTATCTTGAAGATAATGGGTATTTAGTATTAAAAATTGACGGTAACAAAAAGGTTGCTTTTGAAAAATATATAACCGAAGAATTAGTTAGAAGTGCCAATCATATACAACCAACCTCACAAGGCTATTTTAATGAAGTATCAGCATTAGTTAAAGAATGGGAAAAGATTGATTTACTACAAAAGAAACAATTTATTAAGTTAGGCAAAGATAGGTTAAATATGAGTGGAGAGGAATTAAATAAGTATTATAATATGCTTGTTCGAGCAGGGAAATTTGCAAATAATTTTGTTGGTGAGAAAAGTAAAATGAAAAATGAAATTATATTTGATCAATTACAAAAATTTGATACTGCAGAAGTTATAGAATTATTTAATGAAGTACAAAATAAAATTAATAAGAGACTGCTTGAAGGTAGACTCCCAGATCCATTTGGTAAAAAAACAAAAAGATTTAATTTACAGCAAAATTTTAATCAAACAGCTGCGAATGCCTTAATTAATGATATTTCATATATCTTATCAGGTTCAACAAATTTAAAAGAAAAAATGAAGTTTAAAACGACCAGAAGCAAGATTAGTAAAAGTCTTAAAAATCTAGCAATAATAATCGATGATTATGAATGCTTTCAGGAAAATTTAAATGAATTTTTCATTAGATATTTCATTCCTGAAGTTAAGAAAAAAAATTTTAAGACTTACCTTGTATTCGTAGGCAGAGATTTATTATTAGATACAACTCAAGAGTGGGATAAATATGTAAGGTATATTTCCCAATACGAATTAAAGGAATTTAAAATAGCTGAATCAGTTGAGTATTTAAATAGCTTAAACATTAATGATGAAAACACTATTAATCATTTGATAGATATTACTGAAGGGTACCCCTACTTACTTTATCTGGAGGCGATGAATCATAGGGATGGGGCTAGTCTTGGTGCTCATCAATTGAAATTATTTTATGACCGAACTACAAAATGGATGTCTGAAAAAGAAAAAATCTGGTTTAAAAATCTTTGTTTTCTAGAAGTGATAAATGTTGATAATATCAAGAAAATGATGTCTAAAGAAAACCCAGATGAGATTTATAGTTGGTTAATAAATGAAGCTTCCATAAGGGATACAAAATCATCCCAGTACCGAATTCGACCATTTATTAGTACGAAAATTAAAGAATATATATTTAATGAATCTCCAGAAAATTTCAATTTGATGAAAATTAGAGCGACTTAATAAAAGCATAATGCGAATTTCTAATATCAAGTCTTTAATACACGATATTTGCACTAATCAAGCGATTTTGTAACACTTGCGCTATTCAAACAGAACACTCACCTGATCCTGCTTATATCGCACTGCCAACAAGAAAATCATTATTTATATTATGGAATAATATGATATAATTATCCCATATATATAAGTTGGGATGGTGATTATGTGAATGAGGAAAAAAACAGGTATGATTTAACTTCAGCAGATACAAAAATTATAGGTTTTGATTTTCAATATTTCTATTTCATAAACGAACTTTTAAAATTAGATGCTGGCCAATCAATTGGATTTGAAGCAAAAGATGATGTTCATATAGAATTACCCTCAAATAGGAAAGTAATCATCCAATTAGTCCAACTGAAACACACTGTTCAAAAAAATGCAAAGAAAGTTCCAAATAATCTTACAGATAAAGATGATGATTTATGGAAGTCATTATCAAATTGGTGTAAGGTTATTTGTGATAAGACAGAAGCAAGGAAAACAAATAAAGCTCAATTAGCATATTTAGAAAATACTGAATTTATCCTAGCTACCAATAAAAACATATCTAAAAACAAGTTTATATTTATCATCAAAGAATTTGTAAATAGAAAACTGAATTTTGCAGAAGTTACAGATTATTTGTCTGATTTAGAAAAAGATACTAAAGATGAAAATGTAAAAAGTCATATTCAAGATATATTGGATATGAATTCAAATGTGTTGAAATCTTTCATTAAAAAGCTGAACTTTATAGATACTGGTGATGAAATTATTGCAAGTATCAAATTAAATATACAAAGAAAAATGATTGCAAATGATAGAGTTAATGATGTGTTCAATGAACTGTTTTCTGAACTTAAACAGGACTTTTTTAAGAATGTCAAGGCGGGAAAACATCAAATAATTACATTTGATGAATGGATGAAAAAATACACCTGCATTTTTGAAAAAAATCGCAATACAACCTTACCCGTAAGATCCTTTAAACCAGTATTTCCGGATGATTTATTTAAACAGCCTTTTATAAAAGAATTGATAGAAATTGGAGAAATAGGGGCTGACGATTTATCTCAAGTAGCGGAATTTTCTGAGTTTATGCTTAATGTACAGATGAATCTAAATCAATGGTATATCGATGGTGAAATTACAAATTCTGACTTGGAAAAGTTTCATAAAGCAGCTGCCTCTATTTGGAAGAATTTACACAAAAAATCACATAGATCAACTAAAACTAACTTAGCAATAAATAACATTAATGCATTAAACTGCCTAGATGATATTAGAGCAAAGGAACTTAAAATGCTTACCACCGATTTAGGAGTAGATTTAAGTAATGGAGAATTTTACTATTTATCTAATGAAAGTCAGATTGGATGGAAAATAGAATGGGAGGCGAAGTATTAAATGGAAAGCATACATTCGTTTCAGAGCAATGAAATCTTAACAGGAATAGCTATTCTCAGTGTTTTGAGAAATACAAAGAAATTGGAAACAACAAAGTGCTTATTGATAGAACCTTTGTTGAGTTATAAAAGTATTAGAAATTATCTTAAAAATGCTAATAGTAAGGTAAGAAGCATTGAAGAATTAATGGTAAAGCAAAATATTGTTTTCTCAAATTTTAATCGGAGGTTTGAAGAAAAACTACCTTTGTCAATTAATTCTATTTTGCTGATGTCACAATTAAAATTATTATATATAGAAAACAATAATCTTCTCTTTACTGCTGATAAATTCGATTTTAATGAAAAAACATTAGGTAAAGCCGCACAAGATATTATTGCTACTAGTAGTAATTTGGTTGAAATATTAGCGAGGGAGGCGGCAAGTAGTTTGTATCTAAGCTTGCGTGTTGAATTATGAATATGACATTTCATATTGTGAAAATAATTTTATGGTTAAAAAATGGTGATCAGAGAGTTTTGAAATTTAAGAATGATAAAGTAAATGTTATTACTGGTAACAGTAAAACTGGAAAGACAGCAGTTCTTGAAATCATAGATTACTGTTTGTGTGGAAGTGAGAGTAATATTTCATATGAGCATATTGGTGAAAATGTTTTATGGTATGGGTTGAATTTTCATATCAATGGGAAATTATATACAATAGCACGTGGCGAATTTAAAAACGAAACAAATTTGTCTACAGACTACTATTTTTCGTCAGTTGGAGAGATTCCAGATTTACCATGGACAACTATAGGTGAATCTCAATTAAAGGAAATTATTGAGCAAGAATTTTCAATAAATACAAAAGTAACATTTGGTTATGGTGGTAAAATCTTAAAGCAGAACTCAAAGATATCTTATAGATATTTTATGCTATTTAATACGTTATCTGGAGATGTTATTGACCATAGTAAAAATTATTTTGATAAAATGGACCTTTCTAGGTATAGAGAGGCATTACCACGTATTTTTGATTTGGCTTTAGGAATTATTACTATTGAAAATTTGATGATACAAGATAAAATTGCTAGCGTTGAGCGAGATATACAGAAACTTGAAAAAGATAAAAACTTGTTAGAAAAAGAGATTGAAAATCGGACTACAAACTTAAGCATTATTATAAAAAAAGCGAAGGAAGCAAAAATTATTCCTCCTAATTTGATAGAGTTTGATGAGTGTGTAAAAGAGCTTAAAAACATATTAGCGACAGGGAATCTTTCACTAGTTGAAATTAAAGAAAACAAAGAAATTGAAGAATTGAAACTAAAAAAGCAAAAGGTTGAAATACAGCTTACTAAGTTAAGACGTTTTAAAAATCGATATGCAACATATAAAAAAAGTTTAGGTGCGGAAGAAGCAGCACTTAAGCCTATAAAATATATTAACAGTATGTTTTCAGATAATATTTCTAATGATGAATATAGACAATTTCTTAATGTTCTAGAATTTGAACTTGGGAATATTAAAAAAGCTATAAAAGATAAAATGCCATTTGAATATGGCGTTGATGACAAAATAGAGGGACTTGAAAAAGAGTTAAGTAGTATAAGGGAAAAACTGGAGTTAATGCCATATATCGATGATACGGTTAAAAATGACAAAGAACGCCTTATCTCGATTGGTGAAATAAAAACAGAATTTTTAAAAATAATTAATCAGGAACATTCTCCAGATACAGTTGATGAATCAATTAAAGCTAAAGAAAAGGAACTTTTGGAATTAAAAGATGTATACAATTCCCCAGAAGAAAGCAAAGTAACCATGATTGACGCATTAAATGATTATGTGCAAACATACATAACAGTTGCCGAATCTGCTTTGGATGAATATGGTACATACTTAGCAACATTTGACTATAACAAAAAGGTTCTAAAATTACGCAAAAGTAAGTCAACAACTACAGCGAATATTACAAGCAGCTCTGATCACCTGTTTATGCACTTGTGTTTGTTTTTCGGGATGCATCAATTAATAATAAATAATCAGGTTCCATATATTTTGCCTTTTTTAATAATTGACCAGCCAAGTAGACCTTATTTTAACAACAGTACGTTTGACTATAATAAGAGCAAAGAAAGTCTTTCCAAAAAGGACGACTGGAATAAAGTAAAAGAGATTTTCAAATTAATGGATACCTATTTTGAAAATATTTTAAACGATAATCAACATTTTCAAATTATTTTACTTGAACATGTGTCGACTGATGCGTGGGACCAATGTAGTAACGTTCATTTAGTGGAAATATTCGATGGCACAAATAATGCACTTATTCCCCTATGAAAAATGAGGAAAACAATATCAATCTCTAAAAATAAAGGAAAAATAATTATCTGGATGCAACTAAGTGCTTTAATATTTTGAAGTATAGATAAAATAAAAGTATATCTCTAAAATTGCACATGAAAAAATTTAGTCTTTTATATAAAAAAGGTCAATTGAATTGGAGATAACACAACTTATATTCAAGGCACCAAGATATATTACTTAGACAAGGGATGGATAAAATGAATTTAAGAGAATCTACGGATAAAAAAAACATATTGCAATTGAATTTTAAGAGATTTAGTTGTATAATTTGTGTGAGATATTTATTTTCACTAAACATATTCTCGAGTTACATTAAAGATTAAAAATCCTTTTGATGGTAAAAAGCCTAATAACACTAAGGTAACATTCTAAAAATTAAAAGCATTTCAATGAAAACGATAACATGACAGGTTTAAATCTAAGTATATATTGGATGTAGTTGGCAAATGAATTCATGATCTAGCTTTGATAATGGAAAAACACTTATTGATTTATATCAAAAATAATAAATTAATTTACTAAGATTATTTATTACTTGAGAATAAGTAATTTTTGGAGGAGAAATGGATCAAGCGGTTGTAAAATATATGAAAAAATATGTAGTTGTATTGAATATTGACTGTGAAGAAAATGATTTTGCTCAATGCTACAATTATATTTGTAACATTGAGCAAAAGAATTATGCTTCAGATATAGATCTGAAAATAAACGAATTAAATAAAATTTCATTTTATGAATTGAAATATCCATATTTAACTATCATAAAAATGGTTGAAGATATTAATGACCCTAATAAGGAATCAATTGAATTAAATTTAGATTATAAATATTGTGTTTCAAATCCAGGCTCAGAACCTGAACTATTTTATCTTTTTAATATTAAGTGCGAAACTAAAAATATAAATAATTTAAGATATATACCTCTAATATATGAAGGATTAAAAGCAATTAGGCATGAAAAAGACAATAAAAAGAAGTTGGTTTTTAACATTATATTAGAAAAAGATAATGACTATTTTAGAGCATCTCATTTTCTATTTTGCGAAAATATTTCATCAAAAATAGAAAACAAAGGAATTTACTTTGTTACTTGTTTTTCTCTACTGAATAAAATAATAAGACCTCAATTAAATGGAATAGGTGCTTTAGAAAAAATTCCTCCATTGATTAAAATTACAAGAAAAAGTTATGGTTTTTTTACATCAAGTTTAAAGGGAAAATCACATTTTTTCAAAGAAATATTTAATTTGAATCTTAATAATAATGGTCTATATAACCGAATTGTAAAAATAATGGAGAAATTCGGAACATTGAGTTCAGATGAGGCAGTTTTAATCGATACTTGCTACAATTACTTAAATAATAGTATTTTTAGCGATGAAATATTCAGTAGTGATGTTCAAGGAAAAATCATGAGTTTAGATGATCTTCTTGAAAAATGCAATGGTTTATCTTTTTTGGCTTTCTTTCTATTTGCATCATTTTCGAAATTCGTATTTAGTGAAAAAAAAGCTAGTTCTGGGAAGAAAAAAGATAAAAAAATGCAAGTAAATATGAAGGACATAAATAATTTATTACAAGAATCTCAAGATTATGCAGATAGTATTTTACAACTTATGGATAATGCAACTGAGTATTCAATGGTTAGTTATTTTAGCTTTCGTATATATGAAACTGAGAGAGCACAGTTTCTTAAAGAGAATTATCCACACTATAATATCGAAAAACCTTATTATCTTGAAATTGCTTTAACTGATTTTAATCCTAAAAATGGAATCACTGAAAATTTCAAACTTAATCTTGATTCCAAATATAATATTGATAATGAGACTAAGATTAAATTTAAAGAAAAAATCGAATTAATTGATTTTTTTGATCCGAGTAACGAAACACAAGTGTTATGGGATACTATGTATAAGATCGGAAATAATGCCGCATTTCATTACGGGTTGCAAATATTCGATACAATTGTAAAATTTGGCAATGGATTCTTTTCTGTATGTAGTTCATCAAATGTCATTGTCAATGCAAAAGATGTTTATATGGGTAATTATGACAAAATTGAAAGTTCTTGCAGTCTGTCATATGACTATCATTTTCCAGGGACAAACTATTTGATTTTACTACCATTAAAATCGGAAATCAAACCAAGAAATGGAGAGATAAATGCGACACTGAATTATTCGAGCTTTAGAAAAATTAAAAATATTGAAATTATAAAAATTGATTTTAGAAAATTGTTAAATGAATTTGATGAAAATAATCTTTGTCAAACAAACTCATATAATCGTGAATTAAAGGAGAAAAGAATAGAAGAACTTGCAAAAACTTTTAAACGCAAATATGATGAATTTAATTCGAAATCAAGTTATGCTTTCTTAGTCAATGTTGAAGCCATTGAAGAATTGCAACTTATTGAGTCTTTTTCAAAAATACTAATCATATTTTTACTAAACATATATGAGGAAAAAAAGCTAAAAGCAATTGGAATAATTAATTGTTCTCCTGAATTTATAATAGCTTTTACTAGGAGCTTCGCAATATTTTATAATAAACGCGGAAAATGTCCTGCTATGAAAAATCACCAGTTATATTTAGGTAGTGCAGGATTAGAAAATGAATTTTTGTTTTTTGGAGAAGATATAAACTCAACATTGCAAAGTTCAGCATATTTTGAAATGGTAAAAGGAAAATTTAGTATTTGCCAAGAGATTGTTAGTGAAATAGCACAAAAAAGGAAGTCAAAAGAACCAAAGAATGCTGTTAAATTTGAGATGTTCCCATTTGATGTACTAATTAATGATGGTATTTACACACTTTTTGAAGATAAAGTAAAAAAAGATTTAAATAGAGATATGCAGGGGGAAGCATTCGGATGTTGTTTAAAATCTGCCCATACCCGGATCGGATCGAAAATCCATATAACAGACAGATTTATTGAGGCATCATTGATTTTTAGCTCGAGTTATTATGTCACACGATTTGCTTATTTAATTGCAAAAAAAATAGTAGATAAAAAAATCAAACAAGACATTGTTTTAATCGGTTATGAACCATATTCAGAAATTCTGATCAATGAAGTTCAAAAAGCATTGAGCGTAATCTGGAGAAAAGAAACAAGATGTGTAATTTATGAACAAAATAATGATCTGAAGTTTAGAAATTGGGAGGATAGTTTTAATCAATCAGTATTTATAATCATTGTGCCAATAAATAGCACATTAACAACATTTAATAAAATTATTGCAGATATTAAAAGGCAAATTAAGCCAGATAATATCAAGGAACTAAACTCTAGAATTCATAATATCGCAGTTATAGTGATCAAAGATTTAAGTGAGAAGAGGTCATCACAAAAAAATAGTTTAACCAATTTAGAATTTGAATATTGGAAGGATATTTCAAAACCAATTGATAGAAAAATATTTGCTAGGACTTTTTCACCCAATGAAGTTTCATATTTTATACTCATAGAAAGCAATTGGGAAGAACCATATGTATGCAATAGCTGCTTTCCAAGAACAAACTATATTGATGAAAAAGCAATATTAGAAGTTAACAAAGCATCTATAGTGCCTATGATTATGGTGGGATTAAATTCGACATCAAATATGAATAACGAAATTTTGCCTGGAACCAATGGGAACATAAAATATTTAAAAGATTTCTTGATTTACAAACATTTTCAAAGACAAGGAAATCATTTTCAATATTATTTTAAGACGGACGAACTTTTTGAAAAAGTTAAAACTGAGAGTGCTTTTAGAGTGTGGATAAACGACTGTAAAGATTCAATCATTAATCAAAAAAGAAAAAGCTTGGAGAAAAACAAAGAACATGTTTTTGATATTATTGTAACTCCGATACATTTTTCTAATGCAGCTTTTGTTGGGGAAGTTAATGATAAAATATTTTTGAATGCTTCAATTGTAATAAATCTTGATGGAGAAAGAGAATATCGTGATAATATTAAAACGAAATATAGCAATATCTCAAGCCTATATAAGAATATAATCTTATCCGATCGTGAAGCCATAATTAATTTTCATTATGTTGATGATACAATTGTTTCAGGAAAAACTTTCTACAGAGCAAAAAGTTTAATATATTCACTCTTCCCAGAGAAAGCTTTTTCTTATGAAAGCAAAGTCAAAGTTAATATATTTCAAAATGTTATTGTTCTTATAAACAGATGTTTTCCATCTACAATTATTAATTATGTAAACAATGCGGATAATTTTTTATCCTTTATAAATTTAAGTATCCCTTCGATACGGAATCATCAAGATTCATGTTTAATGTGTCAGTTAGTTGAAGATTTGCAGAAATTATATAAATTATCGAGCACTAATGAATTTGCTGAATACTGGTTTAATCAAATAAAAAAATATAGTGTTTCTTCAGAACTGATACTAGAGCAAACGAAAGTTAATACAATACTAAAAGAGCGAGCTTATCGGCGGATGGAATGTACACACAACGTTTATAATAAATTAAGTGAAATAAACGAGATGAAAAACGATTCAAATGAGGTATCAAAAGTCTTATATAGCTTAATTCTAGAAAAACTACAAGATGAAAATTTAGAAAATGAAATAAAAATAGAGTATTTAATATCATATATAAAAGTTACTTCTAGACCATTTCTTTCGTTTAGAAAAAGCATACTAGATGCTGTTTTTAAATTTGACATTATTCTGTTAGATTATTTAATTGGAGATATTGATGAAAGAAACGATGCAAGAAAAAATTATAAAGAACTTGTAGATTTATGGTCTATCTTGGATTTTATTTCTGATGAGAGTAATTTCACAAATAAAATGAATAAGGTATTCTTAGAGGTTTTAATATCTAGTTTGGCTGGATTAAATTCAAAATTCATAATACGACTGAAAAATATAAATAGAATTATGAATTTCAATAAAAAAATCGGGCATGATAATTATTTTGATAAAACAAAATTTACTTCATGGTATGCAACAAAAATTAAGAAACTGATATGTTTAAGTAATGATGAATCTTTATGTATCTGGCTAGAACATGGATTAATAAATGGATATGAATACAAGCGACCAGAAGAGACAAAAGAATATTCAATAGATAAGTACTTAAGGGATTTGTTATATCTTGAAAATACATCAATATTATGTGAAGGTATTATTGAATTAGCGGAAAAAGAATCTTCAATAAAAGATGAAATAAAAGAATACTACTTAGAAAAATTTCGTAGGTTTATTCTAATGAATTTTAATGGTTCGATGAAAGATGATCCTGAAAAGTTTTCGTTAGAAAAAGATGAAGTTGCCAAAGAAGTGGATATGAACCAAAATGATGACTACGAAGTTGCTATGAATAACGAAATAATGAATACAATTGATTATTATAAACACTTGGTTTCAAAAGAAAATAATACCCTAACAAGTTTAAATCAATATTACGATAAGCTACTTGAAATAATTGTTTTATTAACATCTTCATGTAATGCCTCTATTTTAGGAGAGCAAGTATTAAATAATAATGAAAATTTGGACAATGATAAAAAGTATTACATAATAAGCGAAAAGAGGAATGAAGAAAATGAAGAAAAGGCTGAAATAATTGAAGAAATAAATAAAAGATCATTTAAGTATAAAGAATTAGAAGTTGAACTTAAGAACTCTTCTAAAATAGGCGACACCTTGTATATAAATGAATGTTTTGACAATACTACAAAGGAAAGATATATTAATAAGGTAATAATAAAGTTAGAGAACCTATATGAAAGCGATTCTGATAATTACAAGAAAAATATCAAGAATGAAAAATGTTTTCTAATGGATAGTATTTTTATAAGATTAGAATTCAAACCTCAAAGTAAAAGACAAAGTGTTCTAAGAAAAATCAGAATTGTGATTGCATTTAGATTCTACTTTATAAAGAGATTAAAGTATGATTTCAACAATAACCTATTTATGAAAAATCAAAGTCTTGAAAAAAGTGTTACTGCACTTTCTAATGATAAAACAGCAAATCATTCATCTTATGATTTTTTAATAGAAAGCTGTAAATTTGCGTTGGTTTATAAAGAGAAACCTGAGTCTATTGATTTAGCAGTAAGAGTCTTACAATTAGGGGCTAATTCTTTGATTAGTAAAATATATACAAGATCGATATTGGGTGAGTTGAAATCAAAAAGTAAATCGCCATTAGCTAAGAAGCTAGATAAACTTCCAAGTGAGTATCTTGATAAAATTTCTTATGCTAAAGAGGGAACCTTAATTAACGCAAAAGTAATATATAAAGATAATTTTTGGGAGAAAAAAATTGTGATTGAGCAAGGTCGAAAGGAGTATGTTTACTATTTTATTGTTGCTATAGTTGAAAACGCTCTAAAGCATACCAGTTTAAAAAATAAAGAAGAATTGGTAGATATTGAAATATATTCTTCTGAAAATTATTTAGTGATTAAAAATATAAAAGATTCAGATGAACAAATTAAGTCGAATAATGGGATTACTCTTTATGCACTGTCTGCTTATTTTAAAGAGGTATTTGATAAAGAGTTGAGAATCGATTCGGAAGGTGGTTTTAAAGTATCTTTGCCAATCTTTTATTTAGATTAATTACACAATTTATTTTAAGATACATAATTTTAGGAGGTTACTAGATGAAGATATATCTTATAGAAAATGATTCAAATGAATTTGAAAATTTCAAATTAATTTTCAAAAAAAAATCCGAAGAAGGTAGTAAAGAATATAGTATTTTAAAGAATAATCATGAATATAATTGCGATTATGAAGGTGCTAGTTTAGATCAAACAGATTATTATGAAAAAATTATCACAGATTTTAGAAATAATGATGAAGAATTTGACGTATTGTTAATAGATTTATACCTTTATGTGAGTGAGGGAGAGAGTGGATATAATACTACAGAAAATCAATTAACAAGCATAAGAGTAATAAATGAACTATTAAATGAGTTGGTAAAAAAGAAAAAGCGTTTTTATTTTGTAACGGGTGTTTATAATAATTATATAGAATTTAAAAAATTTGACGGCATGAAGGATGATTGGATTGTTCTTTCAAAACCATTTCCTGATTCTGATGGAGATTATCTCAATTGTATATATGAAGGTGAAAAATGGAAAAAAGAAGGAAAGTGCAAATATAAAAAGAGTGAATGTAATGTAGCAAATTGTTTTTTTAAAAATATTGAATTTCAAGAGTTCATAAAATAATATAGGAGGAATATTAGTATGGATTGGGTTACCTATGGAAGAGGTTTTGACGCCGTCTTTAAGCAAATAACCGATGTAAATAAGCAGCATAAAAAAAATAACTCTTTTTTTCACTATACATCGCTAGAAAATTGTATTAATATTTTAAAAAAAATTAATGATGAGAACTCGATATGTGAATTGTGGGCTTCAAATTTAGCTTTTTTAAATGATTCTATGGAATATAATGATGGATATAGTATTCTAAAAGATTCATTGAAGAAAAGAGAAGATGATTTTCGTAAAAGCGCTGATGAGAAAGAACTTATTCAGTTTTATGAGAGAATCATTAATAATGACAGCAAAGATTTAGTTTTCAAAAAGAATATTTATGCAATATGTTTTTGTAGAGATGAGGATCTATTAAGCCAATGGAAATACTATAGTAACGGTGGTGGAATAGCAATTGAATTTGATTTAAATAAATGTGCTTTTCTTGGTAATAGTGTAGTAAATAAAGATAAAACAATGGAATGTACAAATATGTCGATTGATGTTGTATATGAAGACAAAATAAAATCAAGTATTCTTGATAGACGAATTAATGATTTGCTAAATGTATTTAGCAAAAATAAAGATCACAAAAGAGAATACTTGAAGTTAGAAGAAGACATTTTATTAACTTTTATAGGTTATTTTAAAGATGGAAACTTTAAAGAAGAAAAAGAATCAAGAATGCTTTTTCTTCCGTTATTTAAAACAATGGAAGATAAAAGAGATGTTAAGGACTTGATTAAATATAGAGTTAGAAATGGGAAAATAATTCCATTCTTAAAAATAATTGTAAAAAATCAAGATGAACAATATCTTCCTATTAAATCTTTAAGAATAGGACCTTGTAAAAATCAGCAACTCATATTTCAAGCGCTTTCACATTTTATTTCAAAAGATTTAGAATTAGAGAACATTCAAATTGAGAAAGATGGAAGTTGTGTTGTGAATGGAATTAAAATTATTAAGTCGAAAATTCCTTTTAGAGAATAACCTAAGTTTGTATTGTTTAAATAACTGAATTATTGTGGATTATATTCTAATTTAATTGATCAAAAAAAATATTGAAAAAAATTTATCAGAAGACCATGTAGCTGTTTCAAAAGATAGCGTTGTATATTCTGACGGATATGCCTGGTTGAACAATCCGGACTGTTTTGAGTTTCAGATGAGTATTCCAATCAGATAGTGGCTCAAAATGGTCTGGATGATTCAATTGTTTGCAGCTGTTTGTACATATATAACATTTACAACATATATAACATATATAACATATATAACATATATAACAGGTCCTATAGACTTAAAAATTATAACCCACGTGTTGGGGATTATTTGGGGATTGTTTGTAAAAATTAACTGTGTTTTAAGGTTTTTTTAGTTTGAAATATTAAACGCAAAATTTGAAGAATGGCTTATTACTAGGAATTATAAGCAATGAATAAGATGGACAAATAGGAAGTAACATATTCGTAATCAGTAGGTCGGCGGTTCGATTCCGCCCGCTAGCTCCAGTAAGAATCGCATAAGAGAGCCTTTTGGTTCTCTTTTTTTATTGCGTAAAATTTGAATATCAAAGAAAAACCCGTGATTTGATGACTATTTGGCGACTGATCGAGTTAAAAAACAAACCTCCTAAAAATGTTACAGAGGTTTACTTAATGGAAGTACTAAAATATTTTCCAGTGCGTCACTGGCTTTTGCATGCATCAGCAGTATTAATAACATGAGTATATATACGGGCTGGTGCAGCAATACCTGCAGATTTTACAACACGTTTCCTCGCATACAAGGTGTGTTCGGAAACACCTGTTTCAGTTGAGAGTTGGATAATTGATTTATTGGTCAGCGGCATCTTTTGGAAGACGTATGAGCAGGTCACGGTAGGCTTTCTGTTGCATTTTTCTTAAAAAACTTGTTATTGATTCATTTGTTTGGTATAATTAAAAAAAATAGTTGAAAAACATAGAAAAGAATTGAAAAGAATAATTGGCCAGGGTTTTAATTGAAATTTACCAAATAAAACAACATGAATAATACTATATGAGAGTTTATCAATAGAGGAGAAAATAATATGAACGAAAAAGTAACAATTGCAATTGAAAAAAGAGAAAAAGCGAGTGGCAGTGCAGGTAAAAAACTTAGAGCAATAGGTTATATCCCTGGCGCTATCAATAGAAAAGGTCTGGAATCAGTTTTAGTAAAAGTAAAAAAAGATGAATTAATGAAAAATATATTTAAATATGGGAAGAATTATTTATTTACTCTCGATCTTGAGGGGCAAGAATCATATCCTGCAATGATAAAAGAGATGCAACATTCGCCAATAAAAAGAGAAGTTTTAAATGTTGTTTTTCAACAGGTGTCAGTTACCGAACCAATTAAGTTCGATCTTAATATTAAAATAGTCGGCAAGGAAGCAATAGAATCAAAAAAACTTCATCTTGTGCAGCAAATGGACAAAATACATGTGACAGCATTACCACAGGATATACCTGATTTTCTTGAAATCGATGTAACGGATCTTAATTTGAATGACAAAATATGTATCGGAGATGTTAAATTTCCTAATGGAATTGAAACAGCAATTGAAGCTGATGAAATAGTATTAGTGATAAATGAATTGAGATTAGAAGCGATCACAGAAGATGTGGTAGATGATACGATCACAGAAGATGTGGCAGATGATAAAACCTCAGAAGCCGTGCAGGAAGAAAACCTGTAAAGTTTATTGATTAGGTGTGCAGGCCACAATATCAAGGAGTATGCTTTAGCCCTGAAGGCGAAAATATCCTTTGTAACATTTACAGATTTATCAAAATGGGTGGTAAGCATAAAGATTGAGGAAAAATAGTTTGAAAATCTGCCCGCTAGCTTCAGTAAGAATAGTATAAGAGAGTCGTTTATCGGCTCTTTTTTTATTGCCTGAAATAAAGGAAACTTGACGAAAAACATACGATTTTATGCACATCAGAAATAAATTTATCAAAGATTCATGGTTGTCAATTGAAACGGTCTTCAATTTCAGATTATATGACTTAACAATAGACCTAATCCAACGATACCGTCATATGAACCGGCTTAGCAGCCGGCCTTTTTTGATTGCAAAGAAAATAGCCACTAAATATGTGGCGCTTGTAAAGATTTCAAAATACTTTTGTTATTCTTGGGATTTAATTACATATAACTGTGTCTCATAAACTTCATTTAATTTTTTAGTAAAGGCAGTCATATCATTATAATTAATGATATGATTCTTCAAAAAAATAAAATTGCACCCATCCCCAAGTGTTTTAATTTTATTAAATTGTCAACTCTAAGTGTAGCTTTCGAATGTAAATATAACTCTTTAAATAGACTTCCAATGTTTATTAACTTCCATTTTCCACATCAATTTCTAACTCATGGTAACCAGCCATATGTCTAGTTTTATTTATATTAAATCACTTAATGTGACTTATGACAATTTACTTTTAAAGTATTTAGTATAATATTCATGATTTTATTGATAAAACCTTAGGCATGCTGAAATCCACAGCAATTTAAATAATTTTAGTTTCAGTTCTTCCAATCTAACTCAGCTGAAATAATCTTTAAAAAACTTTACTTTTTGAATTTAGTCATGTTATTATACAGTAAAAGTGATCTCGTAGCTCAGCTGGGAGAGCATTACCTTCACACGGTAGGGGTCGTTGGTTCAAGTCCAATCGGGATCACCATTTTTATTAGGAGTAGATCAGGCTTAACCGCCGGTTTTTTTATTGTAAAGATCAGAGGACCGTGGAGTCCTCTGATCTTTATTTTTCTTTTTTGTAATTCACGCGTAGTTTGTCATCGATAATGTCCCAGTTCCATCGTTCATCAAGGTTTTGCATATCGATATCTTGTAAAATATTTGTTTTTCAGCTTCAGTAACATTTAATATAATGCTCACATTATTATTTTTTCCTGTTTTCATTGCTTCGTTTTCAATTTCTTGTTAAATTGTCTCTAGCGTTTTTCTGTTCTCCTTAAAGAATATTTCTTAATTAAATCTCTACCATGTAGCTTACAAATAATACATTGTCGTTAAGTTGCCAGTACTAATGATCATTCAATTTATTGCATTCTTTCAAAAATTCTTCCTTTAATAGGTGTGGCAGCTTTACTTTTGTCAATAAAGTACCTATAATTAGTAAAAAGACAACTGGTAATGCAGAATAGTCTGGTTTAGCAGCGGTGGGAAATTAGAAAACAGATTGATATAAGAACAAAATCATCAGAGGTGAAGGAAATGTTAATAATAGATATACCAGGTTATGAAACTATCAAAGTGAAGAACGTGGTTTTTGATTTTAATGGTACACTTGCAGTGGATGGTATTTTAGTTGATGGTGTAAAAGAAAAAATGGAGGAGTTATCAAATAGGGGCATTAATATTTTCATCCTGACAGCGGATACTTTTGGCACAGTGTCAGATCAGTGTCGGCATTTACCGGTTGAAATCGAAATTTTCAGCAAAGAAAATGTATCTGGGAGCAAGAAGAGGTTTGTGGAAAAAATAGGGCCTGAAACCACCATTACCGTTGGAAACGGAAGAAATGACCTTGCAATGTTTGAAGAAAGTATCCTTTCAATTGTGGTAATCGGCAAAGAAGGGTGTTGCACAAAATCAATAAGGGTAGCAGATATCATGGTAAATAATCCCATTGATGCCCTGGAACTGTTACTGAAAAATGATCGGATTTGTGCCACCTTAAGAACGTAAATTTAATAATGCAGAATAACTATTTTAAAACTATCAAAAAGGGTAGGCGAATATAACCGTAATAAAAGGCAATCAGACTTAATAGAATCGTTGCAATAATATAAATGATTGCTCTTGAAAACCGATTATTTTGTAAAAGGAAAAAATCCTCATACATATCCAGCAGTGATCCCTAAATTAAGCTCACTGAATTTCAGCAAAAGCTGCGATATCATCACTGATGGTGAGAAGCTCTTCCGTTGGGACATAGGGTGTATCAGTAATGTTGCTTGAACTGTCGGTATTGCCTGATTCAGAATTATCAGAGCTTGATGTGCCATCGGTGGCAGTGGTTTGCTCAGGGCCATAGATAAACGCATGGAGTGCAATCACATTATCAGCCAAAGTATTTGGAATGACATAGGAAACTTTATTAATCATGGCATCGAGAACAAATTCGTCTGTTGGTACACGGAAATCCAAAAAATCCTTATTATTTGAATTCAAATAAGCCTTGGCGTAGGTAGTGATCTCTTTAAGGGAAAGAGTGGTTTTAACATAGGGATAAATTTTGCCTAACAGATTTACGCCTTTAAGCAAATCAATTTTAAAACCTTTTTGAGCAATTTGTCCCACAACTTCACGCTGACGCTGGGTCCGTCCATAGTCATTATCACTGAAGCGATTTCTTGAATAAGCCAGGGCCTGAACACCGGTTAGAGTTTGAGTGCCAATTGCCTCAAGGTGGGGATCATTTCTTCCGACTTTATCATTGACATCATCAATATATTTATTGGTCCAGTCAAGAACATCCTGATTTTGAACATTGACTTCAACACCGCCAAGGGTATCAACAGTATCGACCATGGCATCAAAATTAACAACCACATAGTCGGTAATATTCAGATCCAAATTTTGGTTTAGGGTTTTAACCGTCAGTTCAGGGCCACCAATGGCGTAGGAGGCATTGATTTTATCAAAGCTGTCTTTGGTATTCTTGGTTGCCGGAATTTGCACCAGTAAATCCCGCATCACCGAGGTCACTTTTACAGTGCCATTTCTAAAATCCAGGGATACAATCATAATGGTATCCGCTCGATTACCCTCAATATCGCTGCGGCCATCAATGCCAAAAACCGCAATATTAACAGTCGCAATATCTAAATTATTATTTATTTTTAAATTAGTCGAATCCAGTTTTTGGACGCCAACAATTTCATTAATATGATCTAGCGTATTGAGACCATAAACTATACCTGAACTAACCAGTAAGACCAGGACAAAAAGAATGGCTAAGATTATTTTTTTCTTCATAATTTTTCCTCTCATTTAAATGTATCTTGATCCTCTTTAAATCTCAATGACTTCTGAATTTTAGAAACCTTATTTTAAATATATACCCCATTCCAATAAGAATTATCAACATGTTATGAATAGAAAGAGGATTAGTTGGCAATGACAATCCCAAATTTTATTAAGGAATCATGAAAAAATAAATGGTATAGTATTCAACGTGAAATAATGGTGCTCACCAGAGAAAAAGAAAGATTTAGTGGAGATAACTGAAATGATCAATGATAAAACACAGAACATTCGAAAAATAATCGAAAATATTACAATTTTACTGATTGTATTTTCTGGTATTGCAAATATAATATTATCCATGCCCTATGCCCCGTTTATTTTCGATAAAATTGGACTTTATTACGAAAGCCTCGTCCATCCCAATCTACAGTTCTATTGGCTTCTCCGTAGAATCATTGGCTTTATCCTGATTTTTATTTCGTATGGGCTATATAAAAGAATGCGATTCGCATGGCTGATTACCATCATTACGCTTTCGGTTTCTGTAACTTTAAATATTATAAGAATTCACAACTTTCATTTACCCATGGTGATAGGTGAGTTTTTTATCATTGGAGTCCTCATTGTTTGTCAAAATGATTTCCGTCGCAAATCAGATACACCTTCAGTAAAGAAAGCGGCTTTGTTTTCATTAGGATCAATTCTTTTAGTACTGATTAACTCTTCCATTGGTTTTTTAACATTGAAGGATCATTATAATGGTTTAAATGGTTTTGGTGACAGTTTTATACAATCAATACAGCTTTTGTTTTTTATGGATACGTCTGCGGCTGCAACCACAAGGTTAGGTGTGATTTATTCGGATATGACCATGACATTTAATTGGATTTTCGTTTCTGTGGCACTGATTTATGTGCTAAAGCCAATTATCTACGATCCCATTGTTACAAAATATGATAAAGAACAGGTATTTAAAATTGTTAGTAAATATGGCCAGAATCCACTGTCCTATTTAGCCCTGGAAAACGACAAAAAATATTTCTTTGCAAAAGGATATGAAGGTGTGATCTCTTTTGCAGTGGTCAATGATGTCGCGGTTGTTTGTGGCGATATTATCTGTTCTGATGATGATGCGCCTATTTTTCTGGCAGAGTTTATGGGTTTCTGCAAAGAAAACAATTACAGCATTCTCCTCTTGGATGTCACTGAAAAATTTCTTGAGTTATATAAAACCATGGGATTTGATAGTACGAAATACGGTGAAGATGCTTGTTTTCTTCTTGAAGAATACAATCTGAAAGGGGGCAAGGTAGCAAAAGTCCGTGCTGCCATTAATCATGCCAATAAGGCAGGTATTACGGTTTCAGAATATAAGCCAAAGCAACAGAGAGATATTGAAATAGAAAAAGAAATTAAAGATGTGTCAAGGGAATGGCTTGCTTCAAAAAAAAGCAGTGAACTTTCCTTTATGATGGGTGGTATCGGCCTTGAAGAACCATATAATCGGCGTTTCTTTGTGGCAAGAGATGCTAGTAAAAAAATGCTGGGTTTTGCAGTGTTTATCCCCTATGATGGTCAAAAATCTTACCTTGCCGACGTAACACGCCGGCGAAATAATGCACCTCAGGGTGTTATGGAAAAACTGATTTATGATGGCTTTATGGTCTTTAAAGAGGAGGGCGCAACCTGGGGAAATATAGGCCTGATACCTCTTGCCAACGTCCGTGAGGACAATGTCCGGGCTAAACTCACAACCATCCTGTTTGAATTTATCTATGAAAATCTTAATAACGTCTATGGATTCAAACCCCTTCATCACGCAAAAGAAAAATATGCGCCTACCCATTGGCAGTCACGTTATTTGGCGTATTATCCTAAATTATTCACACCCCAATTGGCCTATGCCATTGTTAAGGTTCAAAATCCAAAAGGTGTTCGGGACTATATTTTGCCAATGCTCAAAAAATAGAGTTATCTGAGAAATTTCTCAGATTCAATTTCTGTGTTTCTCAGATTACAAGGCTATAATTGTTTAGGAAAAACAAATTTAATTTCAACAATACTCTGATTGGAAAGGATGGGAGTATTTTTGGTGAATAGAAACTTGAAAATGAAATTTTTAGCAATAAATCATCAAAAAGGATGTTGCGAAAGCATGGGTGTACAAGAATCTAAAGTAATTTCTACTTTCAATTGGCTCAAAAAGTATAGAATCCATTATGGATTAATTTGAAAGGAAGAAAAGATGAATACTTTAGTAAATATCGTTAACATTATGCTACATCTTGATAAATCAATATTTGGAATAATACAAAATTATGGTTTATGGACCTACCTATTATTATTCTTTATTGTTTTTTGTGAAACTGGATTGGTGGTTACGGCATTTTTACCCGGAGACTCCTTAATATTTGTTTCAGGAGCTATAGCCGCGATGGGTTCAATGAATATCCCTATTATGATAGTTGGAATCACAATAAATTAAATATAATACTTGGATGTGTATAATGGAAATAAGTGAAAACCACTTATTTCCATTTAATTTTTTACAAAGGAGTTGATATCATTGGATAAAAAAGACATTTTGATTATTGAGGATGAGAGAGCAATTGTAAGAATACTGGAATTAGAAATGACCTATGAAGGGTATTCATTTGACAGCGCCTATGATGGAAAAGAAGGACTGGAAAAATTTCATAGCAACCAGTATGGGTTAATTCTTCTTGATTTAATGTTGCCTAAGGTCAGTGGAATGGAAGTATGCCGAAAAATTCGCAAAATTTCTATGGTGCCAATCATCATGCTCACGGCAAGACGGGATATTACGGATAAAGTGACTGGCCTGGATCTGGGCGCCGATGATTACATTACGAAGCCCTTTGAAATGGAAGAGCTCCTGGCAAGGATAAGAGCAGGTCTGAGGCATAGCCAGATCAGAATGGCTGAATCAAAACAATTAGCATTGGCAGATCTGACCATTAACCAGTTAACCAGAGAGGTTCTAAAACAGGAGGATTCCATCGATTTAACAAAAACTGAATACGATCTTCTCGAATATTTGATGATCAATAAAGGGATGGTTCTGACAAGAGATCAAATCATCGAGCAAGTATGGGGCTATGACTTTGAAGGAGATACGAATATTTTAGATGTGTATATAAGATATCTGAGAAATAAAATAGATTATCCTTATGATACAAAATTGATTCATACGATTAGAGGTGTCGGCTATACCCTTAAGGAGCAACCATGAAATTCTTTCCCTTTCACATAAAAAAAATATCTCATAAATTGACCATTGTCTATGCCCTGCTATTTTTTATTGCCCTCGTTTTTGTAAATGCCGCAACACTATTAAGCATCGGTTACTATATGAATCAAACCTCGGTGCAGCAACTTGAACTGATTGATAATACCATTAAAAAAGAGGTCACTGTATTTGATGATACCCAGCGCATTGATTTGAAAAACATTGCTCAAATGACGGATAATGTGAGTATCAATTTAATATTTAAAGATAAGCTCATTTATGATACGGGAAAGAATTATAATTTACCGGTACCAACCGATGCCAATTTTAAAAATACAAAATTTGAAGAGGTGGGAGAAAAGAGACTGTTATATTTGAATGATAATCTCATTTTAGCGGATGGAAATGTTTTAAATGTTCAAATCATAAAAGATATGGGCAGTGAATTGGGATATCTCTATGTTTTAGCCGGCATCATGGTTGTGATGGATGTTTTCATATTGATTATTTCAATTATTGTTGGATATATCATCAGTAAAAAGGCATTAAACCCCATTGATAAGATTACCAGTCAAGCCAAACAGATCAGCGCCAGTGATCTGACAAAGCGGATTATCATAGAGGGCAGTGATGACGAACTGAACCGATTGGCAGATACCTTTAATGATCTCATTGCCAGAATTCAATATTCCTATGAAAAACAAAATCAATTTACCCTGGATGCATCCCATGAACTCGCAACCCCACTTGCGGTGATCAAAGGTTATACCGATTTAATTGATCGTTGGGGCAAGAATGACCCGGAAATTCTTGATGAGGGGATTCAATCCATAAAAAATGAATTGTTAAACATGACACGACTATTGGATACACTGCTGTTCATTTCAAAAAGTGACAACGAAATTCTTAAGCTGGAAAAAACAAAGTTTTGGCTCAATGAATTAATTACTGAAGTCGTTAAGGAAAGCAATCTTGTCACAGATCACCATGATATTGATTTTAATGTCAATGCGCCCATTCAGATTGAAGCCGATAAAAGGCTGATCAAACAAATGCTTCGGGCAATCATCGACAATAGCATCAAGTATGCTGAGTCAGAAGGAAAAATAGAAATAAATTCACAGAGTAAAAATAATCAGGCAGTCATTACTATTTCCGACAACGGAGTTGGAATACCAAAGGAAGAACTGCCCCATATTTTCGATCGGTTTTATCGCGTCGATAAAGCACGATCACGAGAATTTGGAGGCACTGGTCTGGGACTATCCATCGTAAAATGGATTGTTGATATCCATGGTGGTTCAATAACTGCTGAGAGTGAAATGGGTAAAGGTACAAAAATGATTGTGACTTTACCCATCAAAAGCTAAAATAATATCTTCGTTTCTCATGAATTTCTCAGTTGATTTTCAGTTTCAATTTATTTCCATCTCATATTCATCTTTTATAATAAGATAAAGGAGGTAAGAAATTCAGAGAATTTTCCATGAAAAAGAAATAAGGAAAGTTTCATGAGAATTGTTAAAGGAGATAGAATTTATGAAAAAGAAATTAATAACAATATTTTTAGTAGCTGTGCTGGCACTGGGAGGGTCTGGCGGAGTTTTTGCCGCAGCCAATTCGCCAACAGTGCAGAGGATATCAGACACTGCAACAATTGAGCAACCAATAGATTCGGTAGCTGCAAATATGCAAACGACCATTACAGAAGTTCAAGCGAAGCAGATTGCTTTGGACTCAGTCAAAGGCGTAACATTTGTTTCAATTGGATTGCAGGATAAAGATGGGGTTATTGCATATGACGTCGAAGTTTTATCAGGAACAAACATAAATGATATCAATGTTGACGCAAATACGGGCAAAATACTCCACACAGACCATAGTAGTAATAACAGTGAAAAACATCATCTTGAAGAAAAATCAAAAGATGATGACGGCAATGAGTATGAAATTTCAAATGAAGATGTGATTGGATACTAATACTAAACCCATATATATAAGAAAAATTTCCTGAAGCAAGGCTCTCATTTTTATCATGAGAGCCTTGCTATTTTAAATTAAAAGGTCTTTTTCTTAACTAACGCCGCTAGGGTTATTATGTCAGTGCCATGTTTGTTTCTTATTTTATCCATGGCTTTGTCGATGGACTCGTTTTTATGGTTTTTCCCAGGATTTTCTAACTGGTCAAAAAATGACAGCTGACTGAAAGAATCGTTTTCGTTAAATCCTGAAAGGCTTAACCCGATTAACCGTATTGAATGAAGTCTGTTCCAATTTTGTTCAAGCAGACTGCAACCGGCCTGATATATTTCCCTGGTTGTATAAGTTGCGGTCAAGGTTGCCTGCCTTGTGATCACCCGAAAATCAGAATATTTCAGGGTGATCTGTACGGTACGTCCTTTTTTATCATGCTTTCTTGCCGTCGTCCCAATACTATCAGCAAGCTCCATAAGAATGATCTTTGCTTTCTCAATATCGGATATATTTTCCGGCAGTGTTTTTTCACGTCCGATTGACTTCATTTCATTAGCCACGTGAGGGTGAATAAGGGAATTGTCAATTCCATTTGCGTGGAGAACCATGTCATTTCCGCTTTTCCCAAAAGTCCTGATCAGAAGGTTTGTATCGAACCCTGCAAGCTCACCAATGGTTTGAATGCCAAGGTTTCCAAGTTTTTCTGCGGTTTTATTCCCAATGCCATACATTGCTTTCACGGGCAGCGGCCAGAGTTTGATTGGAATATCATTTTCCCAAAGTTCCGTGATACCAAGGGGTTTCTTCATATCCGATGCCATTTTTGAAAGAAATTTATTTTCAGCAATACCGATTGAGCACCAAAGCCCCAGTCGGTCTTTGATCTCATCCATTATGCGCTTTGCAGCCTCTCGAGGTATGTCGAAAAGTCCTTCGCTTCCGGTCATATCAAGCCATGCCTCGTCAATACTGTTCTGCTCGACAATAGGAGTAAAGTTCGATAGTAAGGCCATGACCTCTTTTGATTTCTGCTTATAGAAAGTGAGATCTGGGGGAACCAGGATCATTTTAGGGCATCGCTTCAATGCTTCATGAAGGACCATGGCAGTTTTAACCCCATAGGACCTTGCCTCATAGTTTGCTGCAAGAATAATGCCGGTACGCTTCTTTGGATCACCGGCAACAGCAGCGGGTACAGAGGCAAGGGCATCATTTCTTGCCATTTCACAGGATATGAAGAAAGCATTCATATCAACGAGAAATATTACTTTTTTCATAGGTCACCATCACTCCAATAATATTAAGACAGTCCATTAAGCTCCCGATAGAGATTTTTTGCATAAGAATCCGTCATGCCGCATATAAAATCGGTGACAAGAAGTAATCGCAAATACAGGTTATATACCGGATCATCTGTTTTTGATTTCAAATAATTTTCCTTATAGTTTTCGGAAATTAAATTGGTTAAATTGCTTTCAACTTTGGTTTCTTTATATCCGGGTATTTTTTCATTTTCTTCTCCATAATATATGATTGCCGGGATGAATTTATCAAGCAAAGAATTTATGATGCTTTGTGCTGCCAACTCCATTTTTATAATGCTTGGCGTTGAGTAGACGAATTCAAACATGGCATTTTTCAGAATACGTATGGTTCCGCCGTGAAAAGATTCTTCGAAAATATCTTTTTTGAAAGTGCCTTCCATGATTTCAGTATAAGAATTTGTGAATCCATAGGCGGCACAAAATAGAAGCCAATCCCGAACATGACTAATCCAATTCTGAAAAATCAGTATTTCTTTACTGCTTTCATTTTTAAATTCATCCTTTAATTCATCAAATTTTTCAATCAGTAAATTTGATTTCTCTATCTGTTCCTTTGTGACAAGATTTGCTTTTTCATATTCATGAAGTTCAGTTTTAAAAAATTCAACAAAGGTTTCAATTGAAAAGAAACTTTTCTTAAAGGCATCTTCAAGATCAGCAGTGGCATAGGCAATATCATCGGCGGCTTCGAGAATGAAGGTCAGAGGATGCCGATAGTATTTTTTTTTGATTTTTGTCCCAGTTTCATGGGCGATTTTTGAAAAATCTTTGCTTTCAGACAGATAATAGCCAAGTTTATGAATTTTTATATCTGCATCATCGGCATTAATTTTCAAAGAATCCGTTGGATACTTCACAACGGTATTCAATACAGCTGTGGTCAAATTTAATCCGAAATTGCTGTCAACATGATGTAATTTTATAGCGAGGCGCAGGGCCTGGGCATTACCTTCGAAATTAAACAAATCACTTTTCATTTGATCCGTCAGAATATCATCGAATGATTTGTCCATGTAAGTATATTCCTTAATATTGTTTATGAACCAATCCCGAATGATGACTTCACCAAAATGGCCAAATGGGGGATTTCCAATATCGTGGAGCAAACCTCCACACATGGCAATGTCTCCCGCTAAGGCGGCTTGCTCCGAGGAGATTTCATAAAGGGTGTCCTTCTGGTAAATGGCAATATTTTTAGTGATCATTGCAGTTAATTGTTTGGCCAGGGATGATGTTTCAATTGAGTGAGTAAGTCGTGTTCGAACAAAATCGCTTTTATCTAATGGAAACACCTGGGTTTTGTCTTGCAATCGACGAAAAGAAGCACTGTTGATAATACGCCAATAATCTTTTTCAAATTCACTCATATGATATTTTACCGGATCATAGGGTGGATTAATTGTGCTGCCAAGACGAGTGTCTGATAATAGTTTTTTCCATTCCATTCCAAGTTTTCCTTTCTAAAATAAATTTAGTTTGATTCTCTTTTTCTGCCACAGAATACAGCATAATTGAAGTATTTGTAAATGACATCTATTTCTTTAAATTTTGATTTTTCCATAGAATTTAAATGTGATATTAAACTTGCGGGTCGGTCATCAGAATAATAACTGGGAAGCCATTTTTCATATATTTCATCAGCTGGCACATTTTTTTCCATGAAAGCGATCCATTTTTCCATATTCAGAGCCTGGAGCTCCTCATTGCTGCCTAAAAGAATATCAAGATTTATAAATATTCCGTTGTTTTTCAATCCTGCATATATTTTCTCGTACATCTCATATTTGGCAGCATCTGTTTCAAGATGATGGAGGGCAAGTGATGATACCACAACATCATATTTTTTATCAAACTCGAAAGTGTTAAGATCTCCACATAGGCAAGAAATATTATCACCCACTTTAACAGCGGCAATTTGCAACATGTTTTCAGAAATATCCATGCATGTGATTTTTGCGTTTTTAAATCTTTTTTTAATGTAATTAGATACTGTTCCCGTACCGCAACCTAGATCAATGATCTCAAAATCAGCTAATTCATCAAAGGGAATAATGGCGGTTACTATTTCCAGCATGTCATTATAATGAGGAATTAAATTCTGAATGAAATTATCAAATATTTTTGCAGCATCATCAAAATGCAGTCTAATTCTTTCTGTTTGAGGTGACATATTTAATCCATTGGTTGGCTGTTGCTGTGTAAAATCGACAACTTCCGGTTTATTTGGAATTGTTTTTGTAAGTATATTATTACACATCAGAGAACTCCTTTTTATCTTAGTATAACATTAAAATCCAGTGCTTTAAAAGAACAAAAGGTTTTATAACTAAAAAAAATCTTCGCAATGGGGAGGCACTTGACTTTAATTATAAGGTATTATATAATCGCACCAGATAAATACGAACGCAAAATGGGGTACACCACCGAAAGGGTGTCGGTCTCGTTTTGTGTTTTTTTTGTTGAAATTTTTGAAAGGAAATTGAAGAATGAAAGTGAATGGAAAGAAGCAACTCATCAATATCAATCAAAATTTATTGGATTTTTTAGAAAGTAATCAGTACGATATCACAAAAATTGCGGTAGAACGTAATGGAGAAATCATACCGAAAGTAATGTATCACCAGGTTAACCTCAACGATGATGATGCATTGGAGATTGTAAGTTTTGTAGGAGGCGGTTGAAATGGAACTCACCATCAATGGAAAAAAAATGGAGCTGGAGTGCAAAACAGCCTTTGAAGTGAGAGCGCATCTAGGACAGCATGAGGATATTGTCATTTTAAATGGTTTTCAAATTGAAGGAAATGCTGAATTAAAAGAAAAAGATCAGTTAACGATTATCAGAAAAGGCATTATACCGAAAAGAGAAGAGCTTGAAAGCATGATGATGTCCCGACATACCCCTTATGTCCATGAAAAATTGAAAAAGGGAAAAGTCGCCATTGCCGGATTAGGTGGTCTTGGATCGAATATTGCCATTATGCTAGCAAGAATCGGCGTGGGTCAGTTGCTGCTTGTGGATTTTGATGTTGTTGAGCCCAGTAATTTAAATCGGCAAAGTTATTATATCAGTCATTTAGGAATGGCGAAGACCGAGGCTTTGAAAAAACAAATCATGGAGATCAATCCATTTATAAAAGTGGACATTCAAAAAATCAGAGTTACCGAACAAAATGTTAAAGAACTATTTTATGGATTTGACATTATTTGTGAGGCCTTTGATAAACCGGAGGCAAAATCCATGCTGGTGAATAATGCATTAGAGGAACTACCAGACATTAAAGTCGTTTCAGCTTCCGGGATGGCAGGCTATGACAGTGCCAATCTGATTAAAACACGCAGACCCATGAAACGTTTATATGTTTGCGGAGATTTTGAAAACGGTGCTAAAGTGGGAAGAGGTCTGATGGCACCAAGAGTACAAATTTGTGCAGGTCATCAGGCAAACATGATTTTACGGTTGTTATTGGGAATAGAAGAAATTTAAGGAGATAAAAATGAATGATCAATTGGTAATAGGTGAACACTCTTTTAAATCACGTTTTATTTTAGGTTCAGGTAAGTTTTCATTGGAAATCATGAAAGCTGTTGTAGAAAATGGCGGGGCAGAAATCATAACCCTGGCACTCCGGCGAGCAAATCTGGGGGGAGAAGAAAACATCTTAGATCACATACCTAAAAACGTTACTTTGCTGCCAAACACATCGGGGGCAAGAACAGCAGAAGAAGCAGTAAGAATTGCACGGTTGGGAAGAGAAATTCACTGTGGCGATTTTGTGAAAGTGGAAGTCATCCGGGATTCGAAATATCTGATGCCTGATAATTATGAAACCATAAAGGCAACGGAAATCCTGGCAAAAGAAGGATTTATCGTTTTGCCGTACATGTATCCGGATTTAAATGTGGCAAGATCCCTGGTGGATGCCGGTGCAGCAGCTGTCATGCCGCTGGCCTCTCCCATTGGAAGTAACAGAGGTTTGAGTACCAAAGATTTTATTCAAATTTTAGTGGATGAAATTGACCTGCCCATCATTGTCGATGCCGGGATCGGCCGACCATCACAAGCCTGTGAAGCCATGGAAATGGGTGTGGATGCAGTAATGTGCAATACAGCGGTAGCCACGGCAAAAAACATTCCGTTAATGGCAAAAGCTTTTGGACAGGCCATTGAGGCTGGGCGAAATGCTTATCTTGCAGGGCTGGGTCGGATATTAAATGATGCCGCTGAAGCATCCAGTCCTTTAACGGGATTTTTGGAGGATTAAAGATGACAATGAAGCAAACAAACCCCATGGAATACAGTGAAGGTATGGAAATAATTGATTCTGATATGATGGAAAAAATATTGAAATTGTTGGGAAACTATGATTATAAAAAATATTCGGATGAGGATGTCAAACAAACGCTGATAAAAGAAAATCTTTCATTAGAAGATTTTGGAGCCATCCTATCACCTGCAGCCATGCCATATTTAGAGAATATGGCAAAAAAAGCTGTTTCTGAGACAAGAAACCATTTTGGAAATGCTGTTTGTCTCTTTACGCCTTTATATATTTCAAATTATTGTGAAAACCATTGTATCTATTGTGGTTTTAACTGTAAAAATAAAATTCGTCGGGGAAAACTTTCTTTTGAAGAAATGGATGGTGAGCTTAAAGCCATTGCAAAAACTGGTTTAAAAGAGATTTTAATTTTAACCGGAGAATCACGTCATCAGTCCGGCGTCCCATATATTGGTGAAGCTGTTAAATTAGCAGCAAATTATTTTTCAACCATCGGAATAGAAATCTATCCCTTGAATTCAGATGAATATGCCTATCTTCATGAATGCGGAGCAGATTTTGTTTCGGTTTATCAGGAAACCTATAATATCAATAAATATGAACAAGTTCATTTAAGTGGATCAAAGAGGGTTTTTCCCTATCGATTTTACTCCCAGGAACGTGCTTTACTAGGGGGTATGCGTGGCGTTTCTTTTGGGTCTCTTCTTGGACTTGATGATTTTAGAAAAGATGCTTTTGCTACAGGGTTGCATGCATTTTTCATACAGCAAAAATATCCTCATGCAGAGATTGGATTTTCAACACCACGATTAAGGCCCTTTATTAATAATGCGGATAACAATCCCAATGATGTTCATGAAAAACAGCTTTTACAAGTGATGCTTGCTTACCGATTATTCATGCCATATGCAGGCATTACTATTTCAACCCGGGAAAGAGCGGGTTTTCGGGATAATGTCATTGGAATGGTGGCAACAAAAATTTCAGGAGGCTCCATTGTTGGCATTGGTGGCCATAACCTCGAAGAGAAGGGCGATGAACAATTTGAAATTTCTGATCCCCGAAGTGTATCAGAAGTACATGAGATGATTATAACCAAGGGATTACAACCTGTTTATTCTGATTATATCAGGGTCTAGAAATAGAATATTATTATGAAGGGATGAGAGAAGCCAATGCTTATTTGTGTAACCAATCAGAAGTTGTGTGATGACGACTTTCTAAATCGAATCAACCTTATTGCTCAGGGAAAACCACAGGCCATTATGTTAAGAGAAAAAGATCTATCCAAAACAGAATATGAAATGTTGGCCATAAAAGTAAGTGAAATATGTAGGGATCATCAAGTGAATCTTGTGGTCAATCAAAAGATTGAAATAGCAATCAAGTTGAAACTTAAAAATATCCACTTAGGCATGGATGATTTAAGAAAATTTAAAAAAGAAATAAGAGAATTTGAACAGATCGGTGCTTCAATTCACTCAGTGAATGATGCAAAAGAAGCTGAAAAATTAGGAGCCACCTATTTGATAGCAGGACATATTTTTCCAACGGATTGTAAAAAAGGAATTGCCCCAAGAGGACTCTCTTTCTTAAAAGAAGTCTGTGATTCCGTTAAAATACCGGTATTTGCTATTGGTGGAATCACAAAAGAAAAGCTTGAAATTGTTTTAAAAACAGGAGCTAAAGGTGTGTGTATCATGAGTGAAGCAATGACTTGTTTAAAGCCCATTGAGCTTGCCGGTGAATATAGAATTAAAAAAAAAACCTAATCTTGGAAACAAAAAACTAAAAATAATACTTCCAAAACTTAATAAAAACTAAAATATGATCATCAATTGTTTATAGAATTATTAAATTAAACGCTTTACTTTCAATTAATTAAGTGATAGACTGAAAAAAATTAAATATTGTAATTACGCTTGGGGTGCCGAAAGGCTGAGAGAAAACTACGTTTTTAACCCATTGAACCTGATATGGTTAGCACCATCGTAGGGAAGGCATTAATTCTAAACAAATTATTTGACTCGCCTATATTAGTGCGAGTCTTTTATTTTGCCTGATCAAACAAAATATTATTGAAAAAAATAATGGCAGGTTCAATTATTATAATTTTAATACAAATAAATATGAACAGGAGAATAAAATGAATTACACTACCCAAATGGATGCAGCACGAAAAGGTATTATGACACCGGAAATAGAGCAGGCAGCGGCCTCAGAGTCTTTAAGTTCACAGGAACTGATGGCGCAGGTGGCAGCAGGTACCGCAGTGATTCCCGCCAACAAGAATCACAAGAATTTAAAACCAACAGCCATTGGCAAGGGATTAACAACTAAAATAAATGTGAATCTCGGGATTTCAGAAGACTGCTGCAATTTTGACAATGAGATTGAGAAGGTAAAAACCGCAGTGAACATGAAAGCCGATGCAATTATGGACTTAAGCTGCTTTGGTAAAACACGGGAATTTAGAAAGTTGGTTATTGAAACATCTCCAGCCATGCTTGGCACAGTACCGATTTACGATGCCATTGGCTTTTATGATAAAAATTTGACGGATATTACCGCTGAAGAATTTTTAAAGATTGTGGAAGTTCAGGCACAGGATGGCGTGGATTTCATGACCATTCACCCTGGGATTAATCGTGAAACTGCACGCCGATTTAAAAAGACAGGAAGATTAACAAATATTGTATCTCGCGGTGGTTCTTTGCTCTTTGCCTGGATGGAACTGACGGGAAATGAAAACCCCTTTTATGAGTATTATGACAAAATTCTCGATATATTTGAAAAATATGATGTAACGGTAAGTCTTGGAGATGCCTGTCGTCCCGGGTGTATCAATGATGCCACCGATGCCGTTCAAATTGAAGAGCTCATCGTCCTTGGTGAACTGACAAAACGTGCCTGGGAGAGAAATGTTCAAGTGATGATTGAAGGCCCAGGGCACATGGCACTCAATGAGATTGCTGCCAATATGCTGCTGATGAAGAAGCTTTGTCATGGCGCACCTCTTTATGTATTGGGACCTCTTACTACTGATATAGCACCGGGTTATGATCACATCACCAGTGCCATCGGTGGTGCTTTGGCAGCTGCCAGCGGTGCGGATTTTCTTTGCTACGTCACCCCGGCAGAACATTTGCGTTTGCCGGATATGGATGATATGAAAGAAGGCATTATTGCGGTAAGGATTGCCGCTCATAGTGGGGATATCGCCAAGGGGATCAAGGGTGCGACGGATATTGACTATAAAATGAGTACTGCTCGTAAAAACCTTGATTGGGAAGGAATGTTTAATCTTGCGTTAGATCCGATAAAGCCTCGTCGTTATCGTGAAAGCTCACAACCAGAACATGAGGATAGCTGTACAATGTGTGGCAAGTTGTGTGCGGTGCGTACCATGAATAGCGTATTGAGTGGTAAAAAGGTTGACCTAAAGTGAGGTGCTTATAATAAAAAATATGAAATTATCTCTTATGCGTAAGCATGTATCAGTAACCAGAATAAACCACAGGTAGTACTTATAAAGATTTCCAGGACTTTGAAATTAAGCTTAATGCGGGACAGCCTGATATAAGATATAATGCAAATAGGCAATGGATTTTCTCAATCAAAAACAGTGCATCTTTTGATTGGGAAATCATGAAAAAAATGTTCGCTGGCTGTTCGAATTCTTTTTAGAAAAGGATGAATGTGATGGAAATCGATTTACTCAAACTCGAAAAAAACTGGAAAAATTATGTGGATCATGGTATTTTAGATGAACAAACGCGCCCCATTATCCAACGTTCCTGGCTGGACTGTAAGGAAAAAAAGTTGGATGTTAATGAAGGCAAAGGGGAAACCATCGACAGCTCCCAACTTGAAGTGGTATTAGATGAAAACCAGGAACTAATAAAAGTTGCAAAACCAATTATGCAAAATCTTTATGAAATCGTTTTATCATCCCACTTTGTTTTGGTTTTAACCGACAAAAATGGGGTGCTGTTGGAGACCATCGGAGACGAAGTGGTCAGTTTAAAAGCGACAGAACTCCGGTTTTTAAAAGGAACGGTTTGGACCAATGATGCGGTGGGATCCAATGCTATCGGGATTGCTTTGGAGGAAGATACAGCGGTTCATGTGGTGGGTGCTGAGCATTACTGTAGTTCCCATCATAAATGGACGTGTTCAGCAACGACCATTCATAATGTTAAAGGGGAGATCATTGGTTGTCTTAATATGTCCGGTGATAGCCAAAAACTTCATTCCCATACCCTGGGAATTGTGGTTGCGGCAGGATATAGCATCGAAAATGAACTTGCCCTGTCCCATGCGTATCGTTCAATGGAGGCCTCTTTAAACAGCACTGAGGATGGTATCTTTGTTACTGATGAAAATTTAACCCTGCAATGGATGAATTATGGTGCTCAAAAAGTACTCCATATTAATATGGATGAGTTTAATTCAATAGGGTTTAAGAAAATATTCAGAAAATTGGATATTCCCACAGAAAACTGGAACCATGATGAAAACACTTATTATTATACGGATGTTACTGCCCATATTGGAAATCATAAAATTCAATGCAGTGCCAATGTTTCGGCAATCTGGGAAAGTGAAAAAATTCAAGGCTATTCCATTGGAATACGAGAGATTAAACATCTTCATAGTGCGGTTAATCGTGTCATTGGAAATGTGGCCAGTTATTCTTTTGATGATATTATAACCGGAAACAGTAAATTGCTGGAGGTTATCGAGTCGGCTAAAAAAATGGCGAAAACGAAATGCTCAATACTGATTGAAGGTGAAAGTGGCACAGGAAAAGAACTCTTTGCCCAGGCGACTCACAACTACAGCAGTTTTTCAGAAGGACCATTCGTGGCAATAAACTGCGCATCGTTACCTAAAGATCTATTGGAAAGCGAACTGTTTGGTTATGAAAAAGGGGCATTTACCGGGGCATCCAAAGAAGGGAACCCTGGAAAATTTGAACTGGCAGAGGGCGGAACAATTTTTCTTGATGAGATTGGAGAACTGCCATTAGAAGTTCAATCGAAACTACTAAGAGTGCTTGATAATTATAAAGTCAGAAGAATCGGCGGAAAAAGCGAAAAAAAACTGAATCTCAGGGTCGTGGCCGCAACGAATCGAAATTTACTTGAAGAGGTGAAAAATAAAAATTTTAGACAGGATCTGTATTATCGGTTGAATGTTCTTAAGATAGACATCCCTCCTTTGAGGGAACGTAGAGAAGATATTGAACTAAGTGCAAACTATTTTCTTGGAAAATTGAACGGGGAACATAATAAAAATGTTGTTAAAAAATTCAGTCCTGAATTTATTAGTTATCTTAAGGAATATAATTGGAATGGAAATGTAAGAGAATTGCAGAATGTAATAGAAAGAGCTTATTATTTGTGCGAGGAAAGAATCATAACTGAGAAATATTTATCCGAAAATATTTTAAGAAAAGAACTGTTGAACCTTGATGTTGTTTCATTGGAAGATACGGAAAAAGGAAACATTATAAAGATGATCATGAAATGCAATGGAAATGTTATTGAGGCCGGGAAAAATTTAAATTTAAGTAAATCAACGATTTATAGGAAAATAAAAAAATACAATATAAATTCAGAGATAGGGCTTTAGATTTCCCATAAATGGGAAAAAGTTCTCTTTTATCGACCCATAAATGGGAAAAACCATATAAAAGATTGTCTTTGTGAATTTTTAGTAGGGTAAAAGGATCAATTATGGGAATTTACTAAATTGATGTCATAGAAATTATATTTGATAAGACTCATATTAAGCTTAAATGCTTAGTATGAGTCTTATTTTATTATATTGTTTACTAAAAGATGATATTTTATCATCTTTTAGTTGGCATGATAATTGCTTTATATATCAATAGATCGATTAGAAAGGAGGTCAAAGGATTTAACACTTGTGGGTATGTTTTTAGAACGATGAGTCGTGTGTTTTACGTCGGAATTGAATGAGTGAGGAATTGACACAATTGAATTAAGTGGGGACTTAATATTTTAAATTTATGTAAACGAATAATGTTGTAATAAAAAATAAAGAAAAGGTGGAAATTGTTTTGAGTATATCAAAAGTTAATGCGATAGATTTCTATAAAACCATGTTAAAAATAAGAAAGTTTGAAACAACAGCTAAGGACTATTTTGCAGAGGGAAAAATTCCCGGTTTTGTTCATCTCTATATTGGGGAAGAAGCCATTGCCACAGGAGTCTGTGCTAATTTAAGCGAGGATGATTATATTACCAGTACTCATAGAGGTCATGGACATATTATTGCTAAAGGCGGAGATTTGAATCTTATGATGGCTGAGCTTTTTGGAAAAGCTACTGGATTAGGAAAAGGTAAAGGCGGTTCAATGCACATTGCCGATGGAACGAAAGGGATACTGGGCGCTAATGGGATCGTTGGTGCAGGGCATGATATTTCTTTAGGCGCAGCATACAGTGCTCAGTATAGAGGAACACAACAGGTATGTGTGTGTTTTTTTGGAGATGCTTCCACAAATCAGGGAACATTCCATGAGTCTTTAAACATGGCTAGCGTATGGAAACTTCCAATCGTTTATATATGTGAAAATAATTTATATGGTATTTCTACAAGCCAGGCTAAACATCAGGCAATAAAGGATATTTCCAGTAGAGCTGTTTCTTATGATATGCCTGGCATTACCATTGATGGGAATGATGTTTTTGCAGTAAGTGAAGCCGCTGAAGAAGCAATAAAAAGAGCGAGAGCTGGTCATGGACCGACACTTATTGAATGCAAAACTTATCGACAAAGAGGACATTTCGAGGGGGATCCTGGAACTTATAAACCGGTTGCAGAACAAGAAGCGTGGCTTAAAAAAGATCCTATTCCCAGAATGGAAAAACTCATGTTAGACAATAAGATAGTAAATGAAGTCGAACTGAAATCCATACAATCGGATATAGACGAACAAATAAAAGCTGCAGTGAAATTTGCTAATGATAGTCCAGAGCCACCACTTGAATCACTGGTGGAAGATGTTTATACCGATATTACAGAGGAGATGAGAGTAAGATGAATATCACATTTTTAGATGCAATAAAAGAAGCAATGAGAAGAGAAATGGAAAAAGACGAAAGCGTCTATATTTTAGGAGAAGATGTGGGAGCCTTTGGAGGATGTTTTGGTGTCACTGCAGGTCTTTTCACTGAATTTGGAGATAAAAGAGTAAAAGATACTCCCATATCCGAAGGGGGAATTGTTGGATGTGCGTTAGGTTCTGCAGCTACCGGTTTAAGACCAGTGGCAGAGCTTATGTTTAGCGATTTTTGTACGGTTGCGATGGATATGATCGTAAATCAAGCAGCAAAAATGAGATATATGGTTGGAGGAAAGATCACGCTTCCAATGGTAGTAAGAATGCCTCTTGGAGCAGGAGTTTCGGCATCTGCTCAACATTCTCAATCCCTGGAAGCCTGGTTTACACACATTCCCGGTCTTAAGGTTGTATATCCGTCAACTCCGGAAGATGCATTAGGATTACTGATGACTTCTATTGAAGACGATAATCCAGTCATTTTTATGGAACATAAACTTTTATATGGAATCAAAGGTGAAATACCTGATGATATTAAACCGATACCTTTAGGTGTGGCCAGGGTGCACAGAAAAGGGGCAGATATAACTGTCATTGCCACAGGTAAGATGGTTCATGAAGCTATTGCAGCTGCAAAACAATTATCGAAGGAAGGAATTTCTGTAGAAGTATTAGATCCAAGAACATTATATCCCCTTGATAAAAAGGCAATATTTGAATCAGTCGAAAAAACACATAAAGTACTTGTAATAACTGAAGAAAATAAAAGAGGAGGTTACGGCGGAGAAATTTCAGCAATGATAAGTGAAGAATGCTTTGATAGTCTTGATGCTCCGGTAGTTAGAATAGGCGCGTTAAATACTCCTATCCCATTTGCAAAATGCCTTGAAGAATTAGTAATTCCAAATGCAAAAGATATTGTTAACGGAATTAAATCACTGTTCTAGTCCGCTTTTCTAGTTGAAAAAGGAGGGTACCCCTCCCTCCTTATAAAATTAGGGTGGTTATTTATGAGTGAAATTGGGATAATTTCAAACCCTTCTTCTGGACCTGAGACCAGAGCTCATCTTGTATAAGTTGGGCTTTCTTTAATTGTGGGGTGCGAAAATTTGCTAAGAGAATGATTAAGCCAATTTCACAATAAGATTCTTAAGCAAGTTTTAGAAGAAGGGATTTTAAAAACAACAAACGATTAAAAATAAAAATTGGAGGATTAATATGGCGAAAATTATAGTAATGCCAAAGCTTGGCTTAACAATGGAAGAAGGAACCATTAGTAGATGGATCAAAAAGGATGGGGAAAATATAGAGGCAGGGGAGGCACTGCTGGAAGTGTCCACTGATAAGTTAGTGAATGAAATTGAATCAAGTGAAAGCGGCGTAGTTAGAAAGATTTTATTCCCGGAAGGGGAAGATGTTAAGTGTTTAGAACCAATCGCTATTATTGCTGCTTTAGATGAAGATATTTCGAATCTACTTAAGGAAACCGGTACAACTGGAGAAACTGAAGTTGAAAAAGAAGTTGAAGCCCAGGTTAAGTTGATGAGAGTTGAAGGAGAAGTTCCAGGCAGAATAAAGGCAGCGCCAATAGCTAAAAAATTCGCAGAAGAAAAAAGAATTAATCTTGAGTTAGTAACAGGTACAGGCCATAACGGAAGAATAGTGCTTAAGGATGTCGAAGATTACATTGAAGAAAACAAGACGAAAATTTCTCCAACAGCTGCCAAAATGGCTAAAGATCTGAATGTTAATGTAAATGATATTGACTCTAAGGGAAGAATTATGAAAGAAGATATATTAAAAACATTAGGAACTAAGGAAGAAACGTCACTCATTAAAACGACTGAATTGGATGAAATAGTGTTACCTTCAATGATGAGAAAAATAATTGCAGCTAGAATGCTGGAAAGCTGTAGCATATCTCCAATGGTAACTTTTAACATGGAATTTGATACATCAGCACTTAAAGAATTTAGAGAAAAACTTAAAGTGAGTTTTAAAACAGTAAATGCTAAATTATCTTATAACCACCTATTAATGAAAATTGCTGCTAAAACTTTAAAAGAGTTCCCATATATGAATGCCAGCTTTGATGGAAAAGAAATAATACTCCATAAATCTGTAAATATCGGTCTTGCAATATCGATTGAGGGCGGACTGATGGTTCCCAATATAAAGAATGTTCAGGATAAATCTCTTTTAGACATAGCATTAGAAACTGAAGAAATGATTATAAAAACAAAAGAGAATAAGCT
>Ga0209430_1000460_pt1 | contig 41800 bp, 23 predicted proteins | sample BarGraIncub1133A_FD_184504 | JGI IMG/M metagenome (GOLD analysis project Ga0209430, IMG submission 184504) | Arctic peat soil microbial communities from Barrow, Alaska - Barrow Graham LP Incubations 11-33A (SPAdes) (version 2) | ecosystem: Environmental > Terrestrial > Soil > Wetlands > Peat... | reverse complement strand
ACGGGATAAAAACCATCTGGTAATTGTATTTTCTACCGATTGTAATATCATGCCGGATAGAAAAATATTACGATCATGATTTCCGTAGAAACGTCAGATAATTGTTGCTGTGGGAATTGTGCCGTTAGGCACATAACGTCGGTAGAAAAAAGGATATATGCGAAATCTGTCGTCCCGTATGGGACGAAACCCTTCTCCGCTACACATTTTTCTACCGACCGGTTATCCCTGACGGGATAAAAAGCTCTCCGGGGATTACGTTTTTTAACGACCGGTTATCCCTGACAGGATATAGAATCCATCCGGAATCATGGAACCAATAATGTCTACTCCAGATAGGTATAGCCATACAACCCGGAACGGTAGTTGGAGAGGAACTCTTTTCCCTCTTCAGCGGTAATAATTCCCGACTTTACAGATGATGTTACCCATGTTTCAACGGTCCTTACCAATTTTTTGGGATTGTATTGTACATATTCAAGAACTTCGGCGACTGTTTCACCATCGATTATCTGATCGATGCTATAACTTTTATCGTCAACAGAGACATGCACTGCATTCGTATCTCCGAAGAGGTTATGCAAATCGCCCAAAATCTCCTGATAAGCACCCACCAGAAATACTCCGATGTAATAGGGCTCTTTTGGTTTTAATGAATGTACCGGAAGGTGATAGGAAATGTTTCGCGTTGAGATAAAATTATCAATTTTCCCGTCCGAATCGCAGGTGATGTCCTGAAGGGTAGCCGACCGGTCGGGTTTCTCATCGAGACGCTGAATCGGTATAATTGGGAATATCTGGTCAATTGCCCAGGAATCGGGCAAAGACTGAAAAAGAGAGAAATTGCAAAAATATTTATCAGATAGTAATTTAGGAAGCGTGGTCAGCTCCTCGGAAATATGTTTCATCCCGTTGGTCATTTGCTGAACCTCTTTGGCAATCGACCAGAACAACTTCTCAATTTTGGCCCTTGTTTGAAGGTCGAGTAATCCAAGGCTGAAACGATCCAGTGCCTCTTCGCGTATTTGCTGCGCGTCGTGCCAGGTTTCGTGCATACGTGTCTGATTCAGTGTACTCCACAGCGAGAAAAGTTCGTTGAGCAATTCGTGTTCTTCCGGCTCAATTACCTCATCTTCTGCCCAGACAGGCAGCGAGGTCGCTTCGAGCACTTCAAATATCAGCACCGAATGATGAGCCGTAAGTGATCGTCCCGACTCCGTAATTACGTTGGGGTGGGGTAGGTTGTTCTTATCGCTTACGTCGACCATTGTCGAAATTACGTCGTTCACGTATTCCTGGATGCTGTAGTTCACACTGCTTTCGCTGTTCGACGAACGCGTTCCATCGTAGTCGACACCTAATCCGCCGCCAATATCAACGAAACTAATGTTATAACCGTTCAGGTGCAATTGCACATAGAATTGAGATGCTTCACGGATGGCAATCTTAATCCGCCTGATTTTATTAACCTGGCTGCCAATATGGAAGTGGACAAGGTGAAGACAATCTTTCATCTTGTTCTTTTCGAGTACTTCAAGGGCCTCGAGTAATTCGCTTGAAGTAAGTCCGAATTTACTGACATCACCGCCTGAGTCTTCCCATTTTCCGCTTCCTGAACTGGCCAGTTTGATCCTTATTCCAAGATTTGGTTTTATTTTGAACTGCTTGGCAATCTTGATAATCAGTTTAAGTTCACTCAGCTTTTCAACGACTAAATAGATACGACGGCCCATTTTCTGAGCAAGAAGTGCCAGCTCGATATAATCTTCATCTTTATAGCCATTACAGATGATCAGTGAATCATTATCTGTATTGATGGCAATAACGGCGTGTAATTCAGGTTTTGAACCTGCCTCAAGGCCAATATTGAATTTTTTTCCATGACCGACGATCTCCTCCACAACAGGTCGCATTTGGTTGACCTTGATGGGGTAGATAATGAAATTCTGGGCTTTATAGGCGTATTCTTCGGATGCTATTTTGAAACAACTGGCCATTTTCTCGATCCTGCTGTCGAGAATGTCCGGAAACCGGATCAGCATTGGAGCAGAAACATCCCGCAATTGAAGCTCTTCGACCAATTCCTTTAAGTCAACTTCAACACCGTCTTTTCTTGGGGTAACAACAACATGCCCTTTTTCATTGATGGAAAAGTAATTAATTCCCCATCCATTGATGTTGTATAACTCAGCAGAGTCTTCGATGCGCCACTTTCTCATTAATGATTCTTATAATTGGTTTAAACCTGATTTATAATTAAACTTACGGGAACAAAATAACTAATTTTTCAACTGTTATTTGGATAATATGGGATATTTTTCGAGAATAGACGGCAAATCAATGATTTTGTAACTTTGAACCATCGGCATTTGAAATTGTTGATGGCAAATATGATAATAAAATAAGATGATAGAAAACACGAAGTTTCAATTAAGCATAAACAGTCAAACGTCCGCTTTCGCCAGGGTATATCTGATTTTCGACAGGACTGTTTTGGCAGAAATTCCGTTCACTGAGAATGAAGCGACTTATGCTCTCAAGCAATTTGAAGAAAATGAGTTGGTTATTGTGAACAGATACAATGAATTAATTCTTGTTGCCTTTGCAGATCCTTTAAAGGTGAAGGGTGTATTCCTTGAGCAATGCCGTAAAAGAGGCAATGAAATAGCCGGCATTTTACGGAAAGAGAAAATCACCGGCATCGATATCATTGTTCCTGCTGCGAATCCAAAAGCTGGACTTGCGCTTGCAGAGGGTTTGTTATTGGGGAGCTATCAATTTGTGAAGTATCAATCAGCGGGCAATAAAAAGGTTTGGAATCTTGAAACGGTCAATTTTGCCGGAACTGAAGTTTCTGAAAACGATATTAATTTATTGACAATTCAGGTCGAAGCAGTATTTATTGCACGTGATCTTGTAAATGAACCGGCATCGCACCTGAATGCTGAGAAATTGGCGGAAAGCTTCTCAGATATGGGTTATGAAGCTGGTTTTTCAACCGCTATTTTTCACAAGGCTCAGATTGAGCATTTAAAGATGGGCGGCTTGCTGGCTGTTAACCTGGGAAGTATCGATCCGCCAACCTTCTCGGTGATGGAGTGGAAACCTGCCGATGCCAGAAACGCAAAGCCAATTGTTTTGGTAGGTAAGGGTGTCGTTTTCGATACTGGTGGACTAAGCCTGAAACCGACCAAGGATTCAATGGATTATATGAAATGCGATATGGCCGGAAGTGCTGTTGTCGCTTCAGTAATCTATTTTGCTGCGAAAGCCAGGTTACCACTGCATCTGATTGCCCTGGTCCCGTCAACCGACAACCGCCCTGACGGAAATGCATATGCGCCAGGAGATGTAATCTATATGCACAGCGGGAAAACAGTAGAAGTTTTGAATACCGATGCTGAAGGACGTTTAATATTGGCCGATGCACTTAGTTTCGCGAAGGATTATCATCCCGAATTAGTGATTGATGTGGCAACGCTTACCGGAGCGGCTGCTATGGCTATCGGACAGCATGGTATTGTTGGCATGGGAAATGCAGGTGAAACTACTTTTAGTGCCTTAAAGCAATCGGGTGAAAATGTTTATGAGCGGGTTGTTGAATTTCCGCTTTGGGATGAGTATGGCGAATCGATCAAATCGGATATTGCAGATATAAAGAATATTGGTTCACGCGAAGGGGGAGCAATATCAGCGGGTAAGTTTTTAGAGAAATTTGTGGATTATCCCTGGATTCATCTTGACATTGCAGGACCTGCGTTTATAAACGCATCGGATCATTACCGGACAAAAGGGGGAACTGCCTCAGGTGTGCGGTTGTTGATCGACTTTCTGAGGGGTTTAGCATAAACCAATTGGAATGTGGCTACGGTTGAGAGTTACCGGCTAGCGTCATCTTGTTGGAATGGAATTTATTCCATCCGGGAGGATCAAAAAATGAGAGGTTGAGCGCCGTTGATTTGGATCCCATTTAATTATTGTAATGAATGACACCCATAAGTATCATCCAATTTTGGCGTTTAATCCCGCTGTGTAATCTCGAATAAAAGCTTAAATTTGACAAATCATCCGTTCCACAAAGCGGTTAATGATTAAATTATAAATGATTTTAGGAATGGAGCAACATAAAATTAAGGTGGGAATCACCCACGGTGATATTAATGGAATTGGTTACGAAGTAATTATTAAAGCGTTAGCTGACAACCGGATTTTAGAGATGTGTACCCCGATTGTATATGGTTCGCCAAAAGTCGCAGCCTACTACCGGAAAGCGATGGACAACGAAATTTTCACTTTCAACCAGGTCAACACAGCCAAAGAGTCAAATCCCAAACGGGTCAATATCGTTAATTGTGTGAACGAAGATGTGAGAGTTGAGATTGGAAAATCGACAAAACAAGCGGGTGAGGCGGCTTTAGCAGCGCTACATGCAGCGGTTCGCGATCTGAAATCTGGCGAAATTGATGTTGTTGTTACTGCTCCAATCAACAAAGAAAACATACAATCCGAAAGTTTTCATTTCCCGGGCCATACCGATTATTTTGCCAAAGAATTTGGTGCGAAAAACTTTCTGATGCTAATGGTCAGCGATATTTTAAAAGTCGGTGTTGTTACAGGCCACATCGCCTTGAGTCAGGTTGCTGCACTGATTACCAAGGAAAGAATACTGAATAACTTACGGGTTCTGCATAAAACAATGCTGGAGGACTTTTCAATCCATAAGCCACGCATTGCTGTTCTTGGCCTAAATCCTCACGCCGGAGATGGTGGGTTGATTGGTGATGAGGAACAACGGATCATATTGCCTGCTATTAAACAGGCAAATGAAGAGGGAATCATCGCATTAGGGCCATACCCGGCTGATGGTTTTTTTGGGTCGGGTGAGTTTAAAAAATTTGATGCTACACTGGCCATGTTCCACGATCAGGGCTTGATACCTTTCAAATCGTTTGCCTTCGAATCGGGTGTGAATTATACAGCAGGATTGCCAATTATCCGCACTTCACCGGGACATGGCACTGCCTATAGTCTTGCCGGAACAGGAACTGCCTCCGAAGAGTCATTTCGGAATGCGTTATACCTAGCTATCGACCTGTTTGAGAATCGCAAGCGGTACAGCGCACTATCAAAAAATCCATTGCAGCGTCACGAGATCGACAGATCAGGTGGGGAATAGTTAATTTATCTCACTAATGTTTAGTGAGATGAAACGAGAATGCCACCAAAGCACTCAGCTACTTAGTAGCACAAAGCGATGAATACTCTTAATATTTATCCTTCGTGAAACTTTGATTCTTAATGCCGTGGGGGCATTTCTGCTTTTACATTCAGAAGGAGACCCAAGGATTAAACGGATCTATTTAAATTGTTGTGGGAATAATATTCTAAAGACTAATTGAGTCGTGTTATTTTTCAGAAAAACCTTATCTTTTTTCAAAAAACCTTAGTAGCTTCGTTGTATCATTTTCTGTTCTAACCTTATTACCTTATTTCGATGAAAATAGAGCACAATAATTCATCAAAACACATTGAAAAAATAAGGTTAATAAGGTTATTGGTTTAAAGTTGATTATCTGGCTACTAAGGTTAAGGGAATGAAAATAAGGTTTTATAAATTAGTTGTTCGGTGTTTGTTTATTCATAAAATGCATTTTCCCCACAAAAATATCGTCTGATCCATAAGAATGCCACTAAATCACCAAATTCCACCAAAGTTAAAGTATTAATTATAAGCTTTTGTTTCCTAAATTTTTGGGATCGGTGACTTGGAGATTTGGTGGCAAAAAGACCTTTTATTCTCTCAAATAGAAATGGTGAAATATGACATTCCACCATTTCTATTGCTTATTTAATTTATTTGTAGGCGATAACTGTACTCCCAACTTTAATTTTTGATCCCACCGTCTTCAGACGTGTACTGGCCGGAAGCACAACAATCAATGCTGCTTCACCTGCGGGTAAACTTATGCTGATATTACCCTGTCCACCTTTCGAGAGGTATCTTTTTGATATCACATCAAACAAGTCAACGTCGACTTTAGATGAATACGTTACAGTTTTAGCTTCCTGATAAGGGTTATAGTAAAGAAATTCAGGATATTTATTTTGAGCGTAGAAGTCGGTGATATTGCAATCGAGCGCCAGAATTCCATCAACATCGGTCTTGTTGACAATGGCTCCGAAGATGCCGGCTATGGAAGTACTGTAAAGGCTGAACATCGATTCTTTTGGCTGACCGGTTGTCCATTTTGGTCCGTCACCGGTAGAAACCGGAGAAATACCTTTCAATTCGGGTTTGCCGTAATCATCCGTTTTGCGAATGCCTTCATAACCAATAATTCCATGCGTCAGATCTTTCAATTCGGGTAGCCACTGATGGGCGTTATCAACCTGGTCAGGGTAGAAAAGACGAGCTGCATTAACCACGTTCAGCATATATTTGCCGATCGTTTTGGCATATTGAGGTTCATATTTTACCATAGGAACAAGTGGCCATGCCATCGCCACAGAATTCATAAAAAAGCCATATCCACCACCATCGGTGATACTTCCCTGCAGACCGGAGACATCATAATCACCCCATTTTTCGGCAATCACGCCCCATCCGTAACGCCCGTCTTTCGACTGGCAGCCATCAAACATCCAGTTAAGCAGTTTTGTTATATTGTAGTTGGTTCCCTGTTCTGCGTTGAGCCTGGCTGCCGTGTAGGTTCCAAAGGGGAGCAGCATTTCGTAAAACCGGCTCTCTTTCTGGCTTAGCAAAGCTTCCGTAGCGCTTTTAGCGCGGTTGAGGTATCGCTTATCTCCAAATTGATAATAGGCAGAGTACAATATCCATGCATGTCCGCCGGCAACATCCTGTTGAAAAGGGATGTTGTTTCGGAAACCTTTCATCTGACCATAGTCAAAATAGGAATAATCGTAGTTACCGTTCAGCACAGAGTCGGCTTTACAGAATTGTTCGGCAATTGTATGCTGGATAGATTTTGTGTTTTCTACATTGGGGTTAAGTGCAGCAACCCCGTAATACAACACGTTCGGGTAAACATCGTACCACCAGTCGCGGCCATAGCCACCACCTGCCAATGCCACTGCAGGGTTGGTGTTATTCATCACGATATTCCACCTGGTATCGGTGTTGAAATAGTTCTGCACCATCTTCACATAGTTAAACCCATGCTGGTTGGTTTTATCAATTCCATTCAATCCTGCGCTGATCAAAGAATTCATCGAGGTCAATGCTTCATGGAACTCACCATTATTTTTCTTTGGACCCTGGCGGACATCGCCCATCACCGTGTAAAGGCCGAAAGTTACCTGATCGATGTTCCTTCGGGAACTATCGAGCCAGATCAGCGGACCATAGGAAGCGGTACTGTTCAAATTGAAAACGAGGCTGTCGAATTGCAATGTTTTTTTCTTCCAGTCGATGATTTTCAATGGCTGCGGGATCGCTGGCATCTGTTCGATGCGTGGCAGTGAGGTCTGCACAACAGGAATACCTGTTTGCGAAATGCAGGCATTAACTCCTGCCAGCAGTGTCAGCGTCGCGATTAAAAAAAATCCTTTTATATTTCTCATTTCACTTCAGAATAAGAATCTTTCATGATGTTTTTTGCCAATGGAATAGAGAGCATTTGCAGTACTGCAACAATGATCAATGAGTAGCGGAGTGCAAAGATTTCAGAAACGGAGAATGCCAGGAAGATGAACAAACCCAACCCTGCAACCCTGCCAAAATACAAGCCAAACTCATGGTTCAGAATGTAGGCATACTGATTCCGGTCTTCGCGTTTCGAAACTACATCAATCACTTTCATCATAATTGGGTAATAGGCAAGATCGTGAAGCGGCTGGAAAAATACCTTGCACAACACGAATACCATAACGCCGAACATCGATAATTCAATGCCGTTCACAATCGTTCCGATCAGAAAAAGTGTAATACCAAAACCAAAAATAAGAATACGATGTTTTGGTTTCGCAAACCGGCCCAGCAGGTAAATCAGAATGGCTGTCAATCCACCACTTATTCCCTGGATCAATCCGAGCGAACCTTCTTTTCCAACATATTTCATGATAAGCATGGCAGGTGCTGTTACAAGGAACCCTTGTACAAGACCTTTTAATATTGCCAGTAATATCTGTTTGTTCCAAAGCCTGTCGAAGCGGAAATACAGAAAGTCTTTCTGAACAGGGTTCTCAAACTTGCCACGTGCCAGCGAAAAACAGGCTGCAATTGTCGTTGCAAACACAATAATTGTTACGATACGGTATCCCTGGTAAATGTCGAAAACAATCCCGAACAGCTGCTTGCCGTCAATCGAGGCAAGCAATGCTCCGATCGCCAACGGAATGGTAATATTTGCGATAGTAAAGAAGAACGACTCGAGTCCAAAAAAGTAATTGCGGTTATCATCCTGCGTCGTGTTGAGCGCCATCAGGTAACGGTTTGTCCAGAAGAACCCGGAAGCCGCACCAATCATCACGCCAGAAAAAATCAATCCTACCAATGTAATGTCTTTTACAAACATCATCCCAACCATCGATATGCCACTCAACAGAATTCCAAAGCTATAGAGGTGAGCTACATTGAAACTCTTCAGTAAAAAACCGTTCGTCAGCGAAGTGATAATGATACCCGTATACATCGCCACCTGGAAGATGGCCACATAACTGGTATCGGCAAAATAGCGCATGATATAAGCCGCCATAAAGATCTCAACCACCGGCAATACCAACGCATACAACATGTTGGTAATTAGCAGCACACGCATATTGTGCGGCATCGATTGGAAGAAACGGAATTCTGTTGTAAGTTTTGCGAACATTGAGTCTTATTATTGGAAATGTAAAATATCAAGGTAGTTGCGAAATCTTAATTCTGAATAAAAGATAGCGTCTGTCTAAAAAGCCTAAGAAATGCATTATTTCTCACTGTGAACCACTGTGACGACTTTGTGTAACTCTGTGAAACAATTAATTACACAGAGTCACACAGAGATTGAACAGAGGAACACAGCGTTTTAGACAGACTCTTCTTATATCTGTTACAGGATAAATATCAATAGCCGGTATTCTGTATGATACTACCACCCGATTTATCAATTTCACCCTGTGGAATAGGATAGATGTAGTTTTTATCCTGGAAATTTTTACCCAGACCGGTTAAAAAGCTCTTGGCTAAGTTCCATCTTTTAAGGTCGTTGAATCGTTGCGACTCGAAACCTAATTCTACGCGTCTTTCCTTAACCAGCCAATCTTTGATTTGAGCTTTATCAGTCGACGCTACATTCCTGTCAGGTAATGTTCCGGCAGGTGGAGTTGTACCCGTAACTGTAATGGATAGTCTTGCACGCTCTCTAACTTTGTTGATCAGTGCAATGGCTGCAGGATAACTACCTGTCTCGTTTAACGCTTCTGCTTTCCAAAGCATCACATCTGCCCAGCGAATGTATATTTTGTTACTTGCGGCATCATCATTGCCTTTATTATCACTATTTAAGGTGCCAAACAATTTGTAAACATTTTGACTGGCAACATCAACCGTATAACCCAACCTTGGATCGTTTGCTTCGAATGCACTGATGAAATTGGTCGTAGGTGCAATAAATCCCCAACCTGCAAGTGCGCAAAGGCCATTGCCGGATCTTGGTGTTGTTAACGTCTCGTGATTGTAGGCAAAAATCACTTCATTATCTGTAAATTCTTTTGCTATACTGAAGTTGTCGAAGTAATTGGCATTTAAACTATAATTGTTCAATGCTTCCATTGCTGATACAATACTGATAACCTCGGCCCATTTTTGATTGTACAATGCAACTTTTGCCTGCAAAGCCAACACTGCACCTTCAGATACTCTCCATTTTTCGGTCGTATTTGAATATTTGCCTGATGGTATCAACGTTTTAGCTTCATCAAGGTCTTTGCTGATTTGCAGATACACATTAGCCTTGGTTTCACTTTTTGCTACACTATAAGCATCAGCGAAACTTTTTAATGGTGTTAATAACAATGGTACATCACCATATAAATTTACCAAATCGAAATAGTAAAAAGCCCTTAAGAAATAAACCTGACCTAACAGATATTTCCGGGTAGGTTCATCAAACGCAAGTTTAGTAGTAAGTTCTGCATCAGTTAAATAACTGATAGCTGTATTCGCTCTTGCTATACCGTCAAAATCATAACTCCATTGGCCATTAATTCCCGCATTGGAAGCAGTAAAACTAAATTCGGAAAACTGATCCATCCATGCCTGGTCGCCATCCGGATTCCATTTCTTTTGCATATCGCCCGAAGCAATATCCTGCAAAACAAAATCGTTGCGAAGCACTGTTCCATCATCCCAGCCCCAGCTGCCGATGATATTCAGGGTGCTCGAAAGCAACTGGTATGAAGAAGTTACAGAATATATGACCGACGCGTGCGTTGGCGCTACCCCTTCCGTTATTATACCTATCGGGGTTTCGTGCAAGTCTTTATTGCAACTGGCACTGGTAATGACCACCATTAAAGCCAGTATTTTATATATTGATCTCATATTTTTTCTTTTTAAACAGGTTATTTACAACTTAATATTGACGCCAAATAAGAACGCTTTTGATTGCGGATAAGTACCCTGGTCAATCATGTTTACTGATTCCGGATCTAACCCAGTGTAATTTGTAACTGTAAACAGGTTTTGGGCTGATACATATACTCTCACACTCTTCAATGCAGCGTTTGATTTACCAAATATCGCTGGTATCGTATAACCAATCTCTATGTTTTTAAGTCTTAAATAGGAAGCATCTTCTACAAAAATACTGGATACTCTGCTGCTACCATTGTCATTGAACGTTGAACGTGGTATTGTATTACTGGTTCCTTCACCATTCCATGCATTTAATGTTGCAACGGAGTGGTTAAACGGGCGCGTATCGTAATCAATAATCTTCTTAAGATCGTTGTATTTTTCTACGCCACTTACACCCTGGAATAATACCGCTAAATCAAGACCTTTATAATTAGCTGATAAATTTAAACCATAAGTAAACCTTGGATTTGGATTTCCAATGTAGGTACGGTCATTATCGTTGATGATACCGTCTCCGTTCAGATCTTTAAATTTAATATCTCCTGGCTTAATTTCGGGATGAGGTGCACCAGTCAGATAAGTATCTATCTCGTTTTGGTTTTGATAAATGCCCGTCATTTCAAATCCGTAAAAAGAATTTAATGGATGACCAACTTCAGTTTTTGAAACCTGCCCATAGATGCTCGGTAAATTCGGATGCAATTTTTCGACCATATTAGTTACAGAGGCAATATTTCCATTTATATTATATTTGAAAGCGTGGTCATTGTTTTTGAAACCAAGTGACAATTCAAAACCCTTATTGCTTACTTCCCCAGCGTTTACGATCGTTGGCTGTACATCACCAACCAATTTCGGTAAGTTTAAAGGCAATAAAATGTCAGATGTTGTTTTTCTAAAATAATCAACAGTAAGGGTGATTTTGTTTTTAAGTAAACCCAGGTCCAATCCAATATTATCCTGCTGTGTGGTTTCCCATTTCAGATCGGGGTTGCCATAACGTAGTAAAGTGCCTAACGGATTATAAATTGCAAGAGAGTTGTAATTATTGAGCCCCGATTGGTTACCCAGTTTTCCTGAACTTATTCTTAATTTAAGGTCAGAGATCGCACTTACATTTTCCATGAATTTTTCCTGCGATATTCTCCATCCAGCTGAAAAGGATGGGAAAAATGCTTTTTGCTTATTTTCGGCAAACTGACTTGATGCATCCTCTCTAACGCTACCGGTTACGAAAAAACGGTTGTCGTAATTGTAATTTACCGAGCTAAATAAAGAGAACAACGCCCATTGTGATGCAGCTCCTCCATTCCAAAGATCGAGCGGATATGCTCCGAAATCAATGTATTGAAAAGCCGGAGTTGTATAACCATACCTTGACCTGGAAGCACTTAAACCGGAAGCATGGTTGGAAATAAATTCACTTCCTGCCAATACGCTTAATGAATGCTTATTAAATGTTTTGCTATAATTCAATGTATTGGTCCAGGTAACGGTAGTTTCCTGTCCTCTTTCTTCCGATAAATTAGTAGGGCGATTCTGGCGACCGGCTCCTGCATCAATCTCATTACCTCCGCCATTATCATCTCCGAAATTTTTATTGAAGGCTTTATTATGCGTCATATTTAAATCGATCCCTACATTGGATTTTAGCTTTAGCTCTTTATCTTTCAAAAAAGCAAATTCAGCAAAAACATTACCAAAGGTTTTAAGGATATTCCGCTTGTCGTTGGTGAAATTGGCAAGCGCAATAGGATTTGAACTAAACTCATATTTGTCTGCATCAGCGTTCCAGGTACCATCATTTGCCGAAAGATTTTGTGAGTAAAAAGGCAAATCGGTGTAGGGATCGGCTTCGGAATAAGTAGGATCGGTTTTGTCCTTAAAAACTGCGATTACCGGCGGACGAATAAATGCATGACGGATAATACCTGGTGAATCACCGCTTGAAGATATTTTATCCTGCATACTGTTCGAAATTTGCAGGTTGGTTCCAACCGTAAAACGGTCGGACAGGTTGGCATTTACATTTGTTCTAAAGTTAATGCGCTCAAATTGGTCGTTATTGAAGACTACAATACCATTTTGGTTATAATATCCACCGGAAATTAGGTATTGTACTTTATCAGAACCGCCACTTGCAGATAATTGAAGGTTTTGTGATTTACCCAATCCAAATAATTCATGTAACCAATCGGTATTTGCAAGATCAGTTCTTGATTTGTCGGCTGTGTAAGGATTGGTTCCGGTATAGCCCGAATTGTTCCAGCTTTCTTCCATTTTGTTCATATACTGAGTGGTATTGAGCATTGTAGGAAGATTGGTTACTTTTTGAATGCCATAATTGTAGCTAATGTCAAGGGTGGAATGTCCTTTTACACCACTCTTGGTGACAATTACAATTACACCACCAGCAGCTCTTGCACCGTATATTGCGGCTGCTGCTGCATCTTTCAATACCGTCATCGACTGTATATCAGTTGGGTTTATAAAGGAGATGTCGGTAGTCGGCAAACCATCCACGATGTAAAGCGGGTCACTGCTGCTGCCAATTGTTCCTACCCCACGAATGGTAACATTGATACCATCACCTGGAGCACCTGTACTTTGGGTTACCTGAACACCGGCAACCTGTCCCTGAAGGATCTGAGCCACATCCGGGACTCTTCGTTGTTCCAGATTCGCCATTTCGACCGTACCAACGGCACCGGTTAAAGCCGACTTTTTCTGTGTCGTATATCCCATAACCACAACTTCGCCCAGTTCAACCTTCTCTTCTTTTAAGACAACATTGATCGCCGATTTACCTGTAGCGGAAACTTCTTGTGGTAAAAACCCGATAAAAGAAAAGACAAGTGACTTTTCTCCTTCTTCTTTTAATGTAATGGAATAGTTACCGTCTACATCCGTAAGAACACCGTTTTGTGTACCTTTCTGTATAACAGTTGCTCCCGGCAACAATAATCCATTTCCATCTTTTACAGTCCCTGTGATTTTTGTCTGTGCAAAAATCCCCTGACTCGTAAAGATGATAACGAGCAGCAAAAGCCATACATAACTGAATTTTGATTTCATTTGGTTCATTTTTTTTAAAAGATTGAATGCGTACTATTTGAGCTATTTACTTTTTTTTGTAATCGGGATCCATATCGGGTGTTCTCAATCCGGCTACTTCATTGGCCATCAGAATAAAAACATTCCAGCACAATCCTTTTGTCGATGGCCACCAGCTATCAGTTGAGGTCCATTTTGTCGGTATAAATTCTTTGCTGAAGGGCCACTTTGGGTTCAGGTAAATCTCTGCCCACACCCTATTTTCCATCAATGCGTTTGCTTTCTTCCATCCGTGTTTTAATCCCACCACATAAGCGCAATACTCGGCCCTGAACCAGCTTCCGCCATTGTAATAAAACCCATCGCTTTTGCCATTACTGTAGTTTTCTTCCCCAAATTTTTCAAAGGGCTGATAATCGCCGGTGAGATAGGAGAATCCTTTTGCATCTTTAGTTAGCCTTACACAGATAGGAGCTGTAGTTCCATATTCGGGGTGAGGCGAGTTGGATACTTTGTTCAGAACCGGTATCTGATCCAGGTGATTCTTCACCATTTCATCTGTCAGCATGGGCCGGTTGAACAACCACAGCGAAAAAAACTCAGGTTCCAGATCGGTAAGGGTAATAATGTCGGGGAAATTGCGGTCGAACAGGATATGTTTTCTTTCAACGTCATAAAAATTCCTGTACTCTTTTTCAGCCTTCTGGATATACGCTTCAGAAACATCAAAACCCAATTCCTTGATTGTCCGCAACGCGATGGCCAGCATCCCCTGGTTGACTCCCAACCGATCGGTTTTGGGTTTGAAGTCAACGATATCAACCTGGCTTAACGAAAAATGTGCTTTACACTTTCCATCTCTGTCGGCATCAAATTCGTTCAAAACGTAATCAACCGCTTTCTTAATTTTTTCCTGTGGAAGCGTAACACCGAAGCGACGCTTGTTCATCATCGCCCAGATCAGCCATTCGATGGTGGCTTCGTTGTCCTTTGCCTCTACCGATCCCATCATCGGGGTGATGATCGTACCAATACCACCTTTGGGTGTTTGTGTCTTGCCCCATTGTCCCCAGATGGAAAGGTTCAGTTCTTTATTATAGGAAGCCACTGTTGAAAAGAACGAATCCCTGTTGTACATGTCAGGTGCGTAATTCATATTCGGCACATTAAACGGCGCGAAATTCTTTGTATCTGTGATCCAGGTAAGCATGTTGAAATTGCCATACAGCATTTTTTCGATCTGCGATCCTTTAAATCCTTTGCCTTCTGCCAACCTTGTCTGTGACGAAATCATAAACTGCTGATGTGATTTCCAGGGCTCAACAAAAACATAGGTAGTTTTCTCCACCTTTTCGCCCAACGGTAGCACGTTGTAAGGCTCCTGCTGCGGCTGGTGTTCTATAAATTGAAGGTCTTTTATCTGCAGTTTGCACTCTTTTCCCGACTGCGAACCAATAAACATCGAAACGCTGTCATTCTCAATATATGGAACTAAAATACTTCCTTTAAAAAGTGTCCATTCGTTTTCAACTGCAGGAAAGTTATCGATGTATTTTACCCCGTTTTCGAGTTCGATGGTTTTTTGGCCGTCCTTAACCCGGAAGAGTTTCACCGCAACTCCTGTATTCCCTTTGCACAAAAATGAAATCGTGTAAAGTTTCTGATCTTTGAAAGGCGCAATAAATTCCAAACCTGCTCTACCGCCCGGATGACCGGTGATTGTAATCAGACCGTTCTCTTTTTTTACTTCGCTGTTGCCTTCTTTCTGATACGAATCCGTTGTTTTTAAGATGGTTTCCTTTCCGGCATCGAGGTTATACATTTCACCAAAAGTCTGTCGGATGTAATGGTTGTTTTCGGCTTGTTCTGATGCAGTGGCTACCGAAAACAGGTTGGGATCGGGTAAACGGCGCATACCTACAAAACCGCCGCCACGTCCGCTAAACCGTCGGCGTGTATTACGTGTGAACTGATTTTTATAACCGGCGTCGGTTAGGAATCCAACTACATTATTATCGGACGTAACGAAGCCTGCTGCCGGAAACATTTCATGTACAAAGCCTCCTGGGAAGTTATCGTATTCAAAAGTTAAATATCGTTTTGGCTTTTCTGCTGGTTTGGAGGTCTCATGCAAAATGTAATACATTCCCGGCATCGAAGGCTGAAACAACTCAATCGTTTTTTTAACAATGTTAGCATTCACTACTTGGTAAGTTACGGACACAGACATGTTGGCATCGAAATCTTTGATGTAGGAATCTCTCTTTAGGGTGATTTTCTTTTCATTACCCGACCATTCGTCGCCAGTCCACTGATGAATGCTGGCAACGGTACTCAAATCAAGGTTATACAATTGAAGCGAGAATTCTTCTGTGTTGGTAACAAGCAGTTGATCGCCGTTGTAGATATCGACGTGAAAGCCAGCCGCAGTATCTCCGACGACCTTTAACGAAAGCTGCTGACCGTAAACAAATGAATAGTTGATGAACGTGAACAGGCAAAGAAGAAATACCTGTAACCTGGTTTTGTGATGTAACATATGAAGCTATTTTGGCAATAGGTGAGAAGAAGTACAATTACAGCGTTGAACATTGGTTCAGGCTTTCATCGCAGCGACTCTTTGCACTCAATTTGAGTAACAACAGTTATACTAAAGTGGAAAGTATTTGAGAAATGGAGAGCCTTGTACCGCAGATCACTTCATCACTTGCTCCATAGTACATGTAGATATCGTCTCCTTTCACGTAGTGCCCATTGGTAAATACAACATTTCCGAAAAATCCGGTTTGTTCGTACGTCTTAATAGGTTCCATGATCGGCTCAACGCTACGGGCAAGTACCTTTGATGGATCGTTGATATCAAGTAGTATAGCTCCAAGGCAATAACGATGATCGCTGTTGGCTCCATGATAAATCTCAAGCCATCCTTTCTCTGTCCGGATGGGTGCTCCGCCTGCTCCGACACGTTTCGAATCCCACATTCCGGGACGTACAGTGGCAATACACTTGTGTTGTCCCCAGTGAATCAGATCGGGTGATTCGGCCAGCCAGATATAGTTACCACCCAGTTCCGGACTGCTCGGGCGATGGAGTGCAAAGTATTTCCCGTTGATCTTTTCGTCGAATATGGCGCAATCCTTATTATGAGGCGGGAAGATCATCCCTTCGCGTTTGAAGTTCTTCCAGTCGTTGGTCCGGATCAATCCGACACCAACCCCAAATTCGGATACTTCGGTAAACGAAAGGCAGAATTCGTCTTTCATCGTGGCTACACGGCAGTCTTCAATTCCAAATGTTTCCAGTTCGCCTTTACCAAATATGGGAGGATAACCCACTGGTTCGTGAAAATGAATTCCATCATCGCTGCAAACGAGGCGTAAATAGGAGAGTGTTGTGAGGTAATCTTTCTTTTTATAATTGATGATGCGAGGGTCAGTCGCGTCAAGATCGGGATCGTTTTTATCGAAACTTAGAATTTCAATTTTGCCCTCGTTATTGTATACCGGGAAGCTGATTTTGCCTTCAATTTGTTTAGGTCTTTCAGCAACACGAAGTAGCAACCAAATTTTTCCTTCAAACTGAAAAACGCCCGGGTTTAACAGGCAAACGATTTCCATTCCTTCAATTCCAGGTTTAAGATCCGACGGACGAAGAAGTGGGTTTTGAGTGAAGCGGTTTGAAATGTCCATTATTTATCTGTTTAGTAGTTCACAAACTTACACTTGAAAAGATCGGATCTGTGTCCGTTCGGTTCCTGATTGTGTCCTGTATGGTGCAAATGATAGGACTTTGGGAAGGTTTCTGAAGGTTTGTGGGAAGAAATCATCTTTCCGGTAACTATTTCACCTCTACGGTGAGATGTTTCATCGCCACGATGAAATGTTTCACCTCCGTGGTGGGATGACGCACCTCCACGGTGGGATGTTTCATCTCCATGGTGAAATGTTTCACCTCCACGGTCGAATGACGCACCTTCGAGGTGAAATGTTTCATCGCCAAGGTGGGATGCCGCACCAAATTGGTGAAATTATTCTCCTGCTTTGTTTCTGTAATCGGAAGGTGAGCAGCCATATGCCTTATTAAACAGCGCGTAGAAATGCGTTCTGCTGGCAATGCCGGTCTGGTCGATGATTTCGCTTACTGTTAATGTAGTTGATCGAAGAAGAATTACAGCTTTGCTTAAACGGCGCTGATTGATCATACTGTTTGGAGTGGTTCCGAGTATTGACCGGGTTTTATTGTAGAGCGATGACTTACTGATGGCCAGTTTATCGCAAAGTGTTTCGGACGAAAGTGTCTCATCATCGATGTTTTCGTCGATATAACTGATTAACTTCTGAAAAAACGGGTCCGGGATCTTCGCCACGAGTGTGGGATTGCTATCCCGTGTGCCAAAATGATGCCTGATGTTGTACCTTAATTTAAGGAGCTTTTCGATCCGGACTTTCAGATGTTCAGGGTGAAATGGTTTTGGGATGTAGGAATCGGCACCGGCTTTCAATCCGGCAATCCGGTCCTCAATTTCGGCTTTGGCCGTAAGAAGGATGATTGGCAGATGACTGGTATCAAAATTGTCGCGTAACAAGCCGCAAAGTTCAATGCCATCCATTTCGGGCATCATCACATCCGAAACAACCAGATCGGGTTGATCGGATAAAACTTTTTCATACGCTTCGCGACCATTCGTTGCAAATAGAATGTTATAATCTGTTTGCAGGAAATCGCTAAGCAATACAAGGATTTCAGGTTCATCATCCACGAGCAGAATTAATGGTTTTTCCGTCATTTTTTCGGAATTCGCAATTGCCTGATCAGGACTGGTTTCATCCATAAAGTTGATCTCATCCAATTTATCTGCCGGTTCGTTTAACGCTGGGATTGAGTTTAGTTCGTGTACATCAGGAAATACACAGGTAAATTTAGTTCCTTCATTCTCCCTGCTTTCGAAATTGATGGTTCCCTTGAGAAGTTCAACGAGTCCCTTTGTAACCGCAAGGCCAAGACCAGTAGAGCGATATCCGGGAAAACTTCCCTTTCGTGTAGCGGAAGAGATGCCGAAGGGCTCGAATACACGATGCATATATGCTGGATTTACACCAACTCCATTGTCTTCAATTTCAACAATCAACGTAGATTTATAGGATTGAATGGTCGCTTTTGCAAATCCGCCCGGTTTATTGTATTTGATCGCATTCGAAATCAAATTGGTAACGATTCGCTGAAACTTGTCTGCATCTGTTTTGAATTCAGTTTCAGCATTTGGTGTAATGACTTCGCAGGCGATATTTCGTTGTTGCGCCAATAGTTCAAGATCTGAAAAAACTTCACGAATAAGTTCAACCGGCCTTGTCAATTGAATATTAAGAGGTTCTTTTCCCTTTTCCAGCTTTCTGAACTGCATAATTTCAAGCACCAATTTCTGCAGCTTAATGCTATTGTTGTAGACTTTTAAAAGACGCGGGTTTTCAATCGTTAATTGGGGATCTTCGAGTAAGGCATGAATATGTGAAGTGATAAGTGTAAGCGGAGTCCGAAATTCATGGGCCACATTGGTAAAGAACTCAATTTTATAACTTTGTAATTCTTCGTCCTTCTTCTTTTGAAATTCCTGCAGAACCAGCTCTTTTTTACGCTCAGCGCGTCGGCGGTAACCTGCGAATATTAATAACTGAATGGCAATAACCAGGAAGATATAACCGGCAATTGCCCATGATGTCAACCAAAACGGGGGATCAACAGTGATCTCAATTTCACGGATGTTGTTGGACCAGTTACCGTTTTCATCACTTACGCGCAACTGAAACTTGTAGTTTCCCGGGGCTATGTTCGAAAAATTGATCGGTTGGTTCTGGGGATTGATGATCCACTCGTTATTCGCTTTGATCAGCCGATACGCAATTTTATAGCGTTCCTGCCCCCAGTATGCAAGCGGAGAGACGTAGAACGTGAGTGAATTTTGATTGTATTTCAGCTTTAAGTTTTTCTGATGATTGATGCGGCTGGTCAGTACATTTTCATTTCCTATTTCAGCCGGGAGATTCATGATCAAAAGTTGATTAATTGAGATTGGCGGGAAATAGGACGAGAATTTTATCGCATCCGTTTGAATAATATCCACACCCAGTGTTCCTCCGGCATATAGCTTTCCGGTCTTTGCATCGAAATAGGAGGCGCCGTCACTATATTCATCATTTATAAGGCCGTCGTTCACATTGAAACTCCGGATATTGTTACGGCTGCTGTCAATTAATGAAATTCCCTGATTGGTTGTCACCCATAAGCCTCCGAGATTATCGCGCTGAAGCGCGTGAATGCTAGTGTTTGAAAGATCGGATTGAATCTTTAAAGGAACAACCTGCACCGAATCATTCGAAAGTGGTAATAAATTGAAAATTCCATTGCTGCTACCTGCCCATATACGTCCTTTGTGACTGGAAAACAGCGAAAGGATGTCATCATTAATATCAAGATTGGGATGCGAGGTGGTGGAATACTGCGCCATGACCCTTTTTGTGATTGTATTATAACGGTATACACCAAGCCCTCTTGTTCCAATCCATATGATACCGGGCTTTTCTTCTGCCAGGGCGTATACAATCTGTTTTTGCTTTCCCTCATTCGCGATACTTTTGTCGAGTACCAGTTGTTCGCAGCTGACAGGCAAAACACCATTTTTTATATCTAATTCAATCATGATCACCCCTGATCCACTGGTCCCAAGGTAAATGCGCTGATCACTATCTTCAAGAATCCGATACACCGAACCAAAATCCATGATGCTGGGTACTTCAAAATCGCGTGGAAAATTTCGAATTGTCCGGTAATCCGGTGATATAATATCCACACCTTTACCATCTGTGCCCACCCATATTGACCCGTCATTGTTTTCAAGGAACGAAAGCACTGAATTGTTGCTCAAACCGTTTTTAACCGAAATGTTTCTGACATGTTTTCCATTAGCGTCAAATACATCGATTCCGCCACCTTTGGTCCCTATCAGCACATCCCTTTTTTGGGTCAAAAGAATACTTCTTACAATAGGATAAGTTAACTGGCTTGAGGATAAACTCTTGCTTGGAAACTCCGTAAGTTTCAATGTGAACACACCGTTACCATCGGTTCCAATCCACAGAACATCCGAATCGGTTTCGTAAATACTTAATATTCTGGATGCAATCGGATTTCTTAGCAATTGATCAGAAAGGATGTTGTAAATTTCAAAGTCGTGGGTCAGCAGATTGAAGCTGTAAATCTTACCTTTTTCGGTACCAACCCAAAGCCGGTTCTGCTCCTTCGAAAGGGAGAATGCAGTAATAATATCGTCCGGAATATGGAGTGGCAGAACATTCTTTGTAATAAGGTCGACCATTAGAGCAGCTCCCGAACGTTGGGTTATTAATATCAAAGGACGCTGATTGATTAAAACGGAAATAGAAGAAGATAAAGTTCCGGTTAAAGGAAATTTCATCATCTCTTCGAGCCGGTTACCTGATATTTTCATTAATTGACTGCTTCCGGTAATACAGTAGGCAACATTATTTACAACATGAATTCTTTTTACAGTCAAAGAAACTGGTTGTGATGTTTTATCAAAGGCGATTTTACTGAATTGCTTAGTGATACTGTCAAATCGGAAAACGCCACGTCCGAACACAGCGGCAAGTGTGCCATAACTATCTGAATGGCAGATGGAGATATCATTTTCGTAATTCATCTGTTCCGATTCCTTTGTAAAATACGAGGTAAACCGATCAAGGATATTATCATAGCGTCCTAATCCTTTGTTGGTCAGCATCCAGATCGATCCGGACGAAGTAGGATACAATTCACGGATTACATGATTATGGATGGAGTTGGAATCATTTCCGGGAAGGTAGGTAACGATATTACTACCGTTGTATCTGTTAAGTCCATTCCAGGTTCCAAACCAGATATACCCTTCTGCATCCTTCACTATTGTATTAACCGCGCCGTTTGAAAGGCCTTCGCGGCGCGAAATGGAATGCACATTTGTTCTGAATTCTGCAAATAGTGGGAGTGAAAATAGAAAGAAAAGTACTGAAATAATAAGGTTTTTGAACATCTTACAAATCGATCAACGATGTAGTAAAAATAGAACAAAATAGTGAATTGCGAGTAGCAGAAGTCAAAACAGATTTGGATTAAAAATCAATTTTTGATCCGCGACGTAGGTTTCAAACAAAATAATACCTGATTTATATCGGATTATAGGCAGGAATTTATTTCCCACGTGTTGATCTATTGACCAAAGGTGACAAAATAATTTGATAATTGTCACTTTATACATCTGTCAGGTTCCTTCGCAACTAAATCGTTATGCTTTGTATCTTAATGGTGTAATGGCGGTAATAATGATTTTGCGTAACCATTTTTATTTGTACTTTTGAAGGGTTACACACATGCAGTACCCGTTTTATAATTTGTTGAAATAGAACAAAAAAGTTTTTCGATCTGTTTATTGTATGTCATAAATATTAGTCTGTTACATTTTTTAATTAATCAGAAGCTTTTTATATTCTATGTACGAATTTGTTAAAGGAACAATTTCCGGATTGACCCCGGCAGGGGTTGTTGTCGAGACCGGAGGAATAGGTTACTTTCTGCACATCTCGGTCAATACTTATTCACGTATAAACGGAAACGAGCACAGCAAGTTATTCCTTCATGAGGTGGTACGCGAGGATGCCCATTTACTATATGGTTTTGCCGATAAAGATGAACGCGATTTTTTCAGGATGCTGATTGGAGTAAATGGTATCGGAGCCGCCATCGCAATTATGATGCTTTCGTCTTATCTTCCAGACGATTTGCGTAATGCGATCCTGTCAGAAAATGTGAATCTTTTGAAAGGTATAAAGGGGATTGGTGCGAAAACAGCTCAGCGGGTTATTATTGAGCTCAAAGATAAAGTCGGCAAAGGAGGTGCATCGGATAAAATTTTCAAAACGGGTGATTCCGTGGTAAGAAACGAAGCTTTGAGCGCACTCGAAATGTTGGGATTCAATAAAAAAGCGGTTGAAAATTCTTTGGATCAGATTATTGCAGCGCAACCTGTACTAACAGTAGAACAACTTTTGAAAATAGCATTAAAAAGCTTTTAATAAAATAAATTGCGACGGGTTTTATTAAATACGGCAGCAGTTCTTATTCTTTTGATCATGACCACTCTAACCTACAATAGTATTGCTATGGTTGGCATGGTAAGATCAACAGGGGAAGTTTTGCTTATAAATCAGATCGTCGCTCAGGATACAATTCGTCAGGATACCATTGGTCCACTGCCGTTTCCGTTTAAAGATGATCCTATTTTTGTGAAAACCGGATCGCAGGATACATCTGCCCTTTATCTTAAAAACCCTTCCAATATTCATACCGTAGTTGAATATGATCCGATTACGGACGAGTACCTGATCTCAGAAAAAATCGGAACTACAGATTTTCGTTTGCCGCTTTCCCTCACCCGCGAGGAATACATGAAAACCGATCTTCAGGAGTCTATCGCCCGGTATTGGCGCGATAGAATGTCTCAGACTACAATGAATCAGCGATCTCAACTTCTGCCGCAGTTCCGTATCAGCGGACAGGCATTCAATAAAGTTTTTGGATCGAATATCGTAAATATCAAACCACAAGGTTATGTCGAGATGAGCCTTGGGATCAGGAGCAACAGGATCGAAAACCCTTCGATACCGGTTAAAATGCAGCGAAATACGACTTTCGATTTCAACCAAAAAATCAATGTAAACCTTGACGGACAAATCGGTGACCGTTTAAAAATGAGGTTCAATTATAACACAGATGCCACTTTTGATTTTGAGAATAAAATAAAGCTCGATTATTCGGGAAATGATGACGATATCGTAAAAAATGTGGAAGCGGGCAATGTCTCGATGCCACTTTCGGGTACCCTTATAAGGGGTGGAACAAATCTTTTTGGTGTGAAAACCGATTTGCAATTTGGCAAGTTATCAGTTTCGACTGTTTTTTCTCAACAAAAGGGGGAAACGAAGGTAATTAATACGGAAGGCGGAGCTGAGAAATCGAAGTTTGAAATTAATGCTACTGAATATGATGCCAACAGGCACTTTCTACTGGGGCACTATTTTTACGAAAATTATGATCAGGCGCTTTCAGAGTTGCCCATTATAAAATCTTCAGTTACAATTAATAAGATTGAAGTATGGGTGACCAATAAGTCAAGCCGTTTCCAGGAATCGCGGAATATTCTGGCATTGATGGACCTTGGCGAACGAGGCACGAATAAACAGAATCAAAGTATTCCAGCTTTTGGCGATACTCCCGGACTTTCTTTCCCGTTTAATGTTTTTCCGGGCAACGACATTAACGGACTTTATAAGGAGATGAATACGACCTACTCCGGAATTCGTGATATCGCACGTCTTACCGAAGTTCTTGGTCCGTTAGCGGGTCAGGATTTTGTGGGAGGACGTGATTACGAAAAAATAGAAAATGCCCGTTTATTGGATTCAACAGAGTATACACTGAATCGTCAGCTTGGATATTTGTCATTAAATCAATCTGTTAATAACGATGAGGTTCTCGCGGTCGCCTATCAGTACACATCGAATGGTGTAACTTTTCAGGTGGGTGAATTTTCGACAGATGGTATTGCTGCTCCCGGTACATTAATTCTGAAAATGCTCAAAGGTACCAACCTGAATCCGGTGTTCAAAAACTGGCAGTTAATGATGAAAAACATCTATAATATTAACGGACAGCGAATATCAAGTGAGGATTTTAAGTTGGATGTGCTTTTCAAAAATGATGCAGCGGGATCGAATCTGAACTATCTGCCCGATGGTCCTCTTAAAGAGAAAATACTTCTAGGAGTAATGAACCTTGACAATTTGAACAAACAGCTGGATCCTTATCCGGATGGTATTTTCGATTTTCTGGAACGCATAACAATCAATTCCCAACGAGGCCGGATTGTCTTTCCGGTTATTGAACCATTCGGATCGAACCTGGAACGACAGATGAATGGGGACGCCAACGCAATTAATAAATATGTTTTCCGAAGTTTATATGACAAAACAAAAACTGTCGCCGAACAGGATGCTGAAAAGAATAAATTTAGGATAATCGGCAGTTACAAAGGATCTTCAAATAGTGAAATATCGCTTGATGCCCTCAATATTGCCCGGGGCTCTGTGAAAGTACTGGCAGGCGGACGGCAACTTCAGGAGGATGTTGATTTCATTGTTGATTACACGCAAGGGAAAGTTAAGATCATTAATCAGGGTTTGCTTGAATCCGGAACTCCGATTTCAATCTCTACTGAAAGTCAGGATCTTTTCAGTATGCAGCAAAAAACGATGATTGGTACACATCTTAACTACGAATTCAGTAAGAATTTCAACCTTGGAGCGACAATGATGTATCTCCACGAAAAACCGCTTTACCAAAAAGTGAATTACGGAGAAGATCCTATTTCTAATCTTATGCTTGGTTTGAATGCCTCCTATAATTCTACATCCGGTATGATAACCAGGATGGTAAATGCGCTGCCATTTTTGAAAACCAAAGAAGAATCGAAGATTGCAATCGAAGCCGAATGGGCAAGGTTATATCCGGGACACTCTAAAGTAATTTCAAAAGAGGGAGCAGCTTATATTGATGATTTTGAAGGAGCTAAAACAGCGATCAATCTTAAATCATTTGTGGGTTGGTATACAGCAAGTGTACCGCAATCAAACGAATTGTTTCCTGAAGGCAATTTAGTCAATGATCTTTCAACAGGATACAATAGGGCGCTTCTGTCATGGTACATTATTGATCCTTTTATGCAACGCCGTACTGCTCCGTCTTACCTTTCACTTGATCATAAATTGGATGATCACAGGGTAAGGGAGGTATTTCAGCAAGAAATTTACCCGCTTCGTGAAACACCTGCCGGACAGCCGACGAATATCCCAACGCTTGACCTCTCTTTTTATCCCTCTGAAAGAGGCTCATACAATTATGATGTGGCTCCTACCGGTTATTCATCGGGTGTTGACCAGAACGGATTACTCAAATCGCCCGAAACAAGATGGGGTGGTATCATGCGAAAAATTGAAACAAGCGATTTCGAAGCTGCTAATGTGGAATACATCGAATTTTGGTTGATGGATCCTTTTGCAATGGATTCAGTGGGTAATCCGAATCCCGGGGGCGATCTCTATTTTAACCTCGGAAATGTTTCGGAAGATGTTCTTCGAGATGGGCGGAAGTCGTTTGAACAAGGATTGCCCGTTGACGGAAGCTCTGCAACTACCGACGCATCGAACTGGGGAAGGGTATCGAAACAGCAGTCGCTCGTGAAAGCATTTGACAATTCTCCCGCTGCTCGTGTAAATCAGGACGTTGGCCTCGACGGGCTAAGTTCTAAAGATGAAAAAACTTTCTATAGTAATTATGTCAATAATCTTAGGAATGTTGTAACTAATACTACTGCATTGGGAAAAGCGTTAAAGGATCCATCAAGTGATGATTATCATTATTTCAGGGGTAGGGATTCCGATTCTGCAAAGCTGGATCTTTTAGATAGGTATAAATATTATGCCCGGACTGAAGGGAATTCACCTACCTCAGAGCAGTCGCCCGAGAGCTACCCGACAGCTGCTACTTCCATACCCGATGTGGAGGATATTAATGACGATAACACACTCAACGAAACCGAAGCCTATTATCAGTACCACCTCAGGATTGACCGGGCAAATATGGTGATGGGCAAGAACTATATTACGGATATAAAGGTAGATTCCGTCATGCTGAAGAGTGGTGCTCCTTCACATATCACATGGTATCAATTCAAAATCCCGGTTAGCTCACCCGATAAAGTTTACGGTTCGATCAACGATTTCAGATCCATCCGTTTTATGCGAATATTTCTAAAAGGATGGCAAAAACCAGTGGTAATGCGATTTGCATCGCTTGATCTTGTGCGGACCAATTGGAGGCGTTATGACAGGGATCTTACAGAGGACCTGAGCCTTCCGTCGCCGGGAACTCAATTCGAAATTTCAGCTGTGAATATCGAAGAGAACAGCACGAAGAAACCTGTCAACTATGTTCTTCCTCCAGGTGTAAGCCGTGTTATTGATCCGTCGAATGCCCAGCTGACCCAATTGAACGAGCAATCGATGGTGTTACGAACAGTCGATTTGCAACCGGGTGATGCCCGCGCTGCCTATAAGACAATGCAGATTGATATGCGCCGTTATAAAACGCTGAAACTGGAAGTCCATGCAGAGGAGATGGAGAATACAACACTGAAAGATGACGATCTTTACCTGTTTGTGCGGTTAGGATCTGATTTTCAATATAATTACTACGAATACGAAATTCCGTTAAAACTAACTCCTCTGGGAGTTTATTTAAACACTAGTGATAGTGACCGGGTTACAGTCTGGCCATCTGCGAACCACGTTTATATTCCTCTCGATTTACTGCCCCAATTAAAATTAGACCGAAACAGCAAAATGCGGACAGCCGGATCGGTGATTTCCCTTGGAGATATTTATGAACAGATTCATTCTGGAGTAAATAATAACAAGAACAGGATTAAAGTCAAAGGAAACCCCGACCTGTCGCAAGTTGAAGTAGCGATGATTGGTATCCGGAATAAGAAGGGGAAAACACTTGGCCCAAAATCGGTGGAAGTGTGGGTGAATGAGCTACGGCTGACCGATTTTGAGGAAAAAGGAGGTTGGGCTGCCATTGGACGTGTTTCCGGGAACCTGGCCGATTTGGGGACCTATTCGTTCGCTGGAAGGATGACGACCACCGGGTTTGGAAGCATTGATTCAAAAATGGGTCAACGAAGCTTTGACGATAGTCATGAATATGATATTTCGACCAACCTCGAGCTTGGGAAGTTCTTTAAACCAGAATCCGGCATAAAAATACCGCTATACATAGGTCTTTCGAAATCGGTGGCTACACCTGAATTTTCACCGCTGGACAATGATGTGAAACTCAAAGATGCGCTTGACAACACCGGCAGTTCGCATGAACGTGACTCGATCAGGCGTATTTCCCAGAATTTTACTTCACGAAAGAGCATCAATTTAACGAACGTTCAAATCGATAAACCAAATAAAACGGGTGATCCAAAGATTTATGATCTTTCGAATTTCTCGCTCACCTATTCTCATAATTTGTTGGAACATGGGGATATCAACACAATTCTTGAACAGACGATTAACACACGTACATTGCTGAATTATAATTTTATAAGCCGTCCTGAACCCATCGATCCTTTCAAAAATATAAAATTCTTAAAATCACCGGTCTTAACAATAGTCCGTGATTTTAACCTCAATTTTAAGCCTAGTCAGTTATCTTTCCGGTCGGATCTCAACAGAACGAGCAGTACTGTGCAATACCGCAATATCACAAACCCGGCATTCATCCTGCCAAAATCGTATCTTAAGGACTTTATCTGGAACCGCTATTACGACTTTCGGTTTGATCTGACACGCGGACTAAAAATCGACTTTTCAGCAGTCAATTCGTCCAGGATTGATGAACCGCTTGGCGCTATGGAAAAAAACCTTCCTGGCTATCAGGCCCGGCGCGATACCATCTGGCAAAGTATTTTGGACGGAGGACGAAATACCCATTATCATCACACCTGGAACATTACGTATACCATCCCGATCAATAAACTGCCATTGCTCGACTGGACCTCGTCATCGGTGATTTATCAAGCCGGATATGATTGGGATGTAGCCCCAATCACAAAAAGCGATTATGTAATTGGTAACAGCATCAGTAATTCACGTGCAATTCAGTTAAACGGTCAGGCTGATTTTATCCGGCTTTACAACCGTGTCCCGTACCTGAAAAGGGTGAATCAGAAGTATGGTGAGTTTAGCCGCGGGAGGCGCGATGCGCAGACACGCGGACAGAATGCGCCAATAAGTGCGACTGCACCAACAAAGTTCAGAGATGGAAATGCGGTATTGAAAAAGAATACTCCGCAATCGATCTTTCATAAACTTGGAACGGCAAATGTAACAGTGAGGGTGACGGACGAAAAGGGTAAAGTGATTAATGGCCAGACAAAAATAGTTAACGAAAATCGCGTCATGTTCACTCCTTCAATTGATTGTGCCAAAGCAGTAGTCGAAGTCACTGGGTTGAAAGACAAAGATTTGAAGGAAAGTTTGCACCTCGATGAATACGTGGCTCGTTTTCTGATGATGCTTTACAACATTAACGTCTCGTATACCGAAAACAGTGGGACAGCGCTTTACGGTTATTTACCGGGAACCAATTTTTTGGGTTCAACAAATTACGAGGGTTCAGATGGGAATACGTTTCTTGCTCCGGGGTTACCCTTTATCATGGGGCACCAGGACGATGGTTTCGGACAGAAGGCTGCTGAAAGGGGCTGGATATCAACCGATACGATTCTGAATAAGCCTTATATGTTAAGCACAAATACACGGTTGAATATCAGGGCTAAATTGGTTCCAATCCCCGATTTGAAGATTGATATCAATGCGAATAGGAGCTTTTCGAGCAATTCTTCAGAATTTCTGATCCATGATAGTCAAGACGGTTGGGGAAGCTTTAATAAGTCGTACAACGGGAATTTCACAATGTCGATTATTTCGATCGGTTCCTCATTCGAGAAACTTGGAAAATCGGCGGTACAAGACTCAAAAGTATGGAGTCAGTTCAGTCAGAATCGCGAAATAATTGCGCGAAGACTCGATCAATCCCGTGTAGCAAATCCTGATTTTGGGTATGCTCCTGGTTCTATTAATCCTGCTAATGGTTATCCTGCTGGTTATGGCCCATCAGCGCAGGAGGTTTTAATCCCTGCATTTCTGGCTGCATATTCGGGTACCAGCGCCGAAAAGGTTTCGCTTACCCCATTCCCTTCCGCCAAATTTATGATGCCAAATTGGCGCATTCAGTACTCGGGTGTTGTTAATAAAATTAAAGGACTCAAAAATGTGATGAAATCGATGAGTATTACCCACGATTACCGCTCAACATACAGTGTTGGTTCTTACATCTCAAATCTTAATTATCAGACTGAAAATGATGGTTTTAGTTATGTTTTAAATGCGCAGAATAATTTTCTGCCGAAATATGACATTGCGACTATCAACATTAACGAAACTTTTAATCCGCTTTTTGATATCGATATCACATGGTTAAACAATGTCACCTCTCGTTTCGAGTACCGGAAGACAAGAAATGTGATGCTCAGTCTGACGAATAATCAGGCAATGGAACTCTATAACAACGAGGCAAGCCTTGGTTTGGGTTACCGATTTGAAAATATGAAGTTGTTCATCAAGACAAAAAGCTCGCAGAAGGCGTTAAATAACGATTTGAATGTCAGGGCTGATGTAACTTACGGGAAAAACAAAACAGTACTTCGCAAGCTGATTGAGGAGAATAACCAAACCACTGCAGGACAGGAATCGTTCTCTGTTAAATTTTCAGCCGACTATAACCTTAGCGAAGTGTTTATCGTCAGGTTATTTTATGACAGGATTCTGAACAGTCCTTTTATTTCGAATGCCTACCGGACTACCAATGCGAATTTTGGTGTCAGTTTCAGGTTTACTTTGACACAGTAAAATGCTGCTGCATAATCTAAAGAGAGGAGTAATCGAGGCGGGTTGTGATGAGGCTGGCAGGGGTTGTCTGGCTGGCCCCGTATTCGCCGCCGCTGTAATTTTGCCCGAAGATTTTTATTCCGAACTGTTAAACGATTCAAAGAAACTGTCCGAGCGGCAACGTTACGAATTACGGCCGATCATCGAGGAGGCAGCAATTGCATGGGCAGTAGGAACCTATGATCACCTTGAAATCGACAAGGTAAATATTCTGAATGCCTCTATCTTTTCGATGCATCGTGCTTTAGATCAGCTTTTTGTTCTCCCTGAGCATATTATTGTCGACGGAAACAGGTTTAAACCGTATAAAAACATTCTTTATACCACCGTGGTAAAGGGCGATGGTAAATACCTTTCAATTGCTGCTGCGTCTGTTCTTGCCAAAACTTACCGCGATGATTTTATGCTTGCGTTGCACGAAAGATATCCGGAATATGGGTGGAACCAGAATAAAGGATACCCGACCGCTTTTCATCGCAAAGCCTTATCCGAATTTGGGATTACACCCTTTCACCGCAAGAGTTTTAAACTATTTGAGACGCAGATGTCGATTGATTTTGGGGAGGAAATCTGAATTAAATCCCGAAGGTTTCCCAATACCTTCAAGGGCTGATAAATAAAAAGAGGCCCGAATTTCGGGCCTCCCTGATGATATATAGAGTCTGTGAAAAATCATCCACATTTGGAAGAACCACAATCCTGACAGATGAGGCATCCTTCCTGATAAATGACATTCGATGAGCCACAACCTTCACATTTGGAGTCTTCTGCAGCTGTTCCATTCGGAATGTACTTCTTTAATGCACGTGCAACACCATTTTTCCAGGTATTGATTGATTCGACATCAAATTGAAGGCTGGTAACCAGTTCAACAACTTTCTGTATTGTCATGCTGTGACGCAATACGCTGGAAATCAGTTTTGCATAATTCCAGAATATTGGATTGAACTTATAAGAAAGACCTTCAATCGTAGTTTTGTAACCTCTTGAATTACAATACTGGAAATCGTATCGTGTGGTACCTGATTCATCCTTGCTCTTGATAATCCAGCCCGATGTAACCGACCGGGGTAAAAGAATCCCATCTTCGTCATCAGCCAACCCTGTGAAAATTTCATAAGGCTTGCCATCAATCAGTCCGATAAAGGCGATCCATTTCTCCTTGTTATTTTGAAGTCTGACAATATCCGCTTCAAGTATTTCAGGACGTTTTGTCGGGAAAATACCATCTTTCTTTTTGTCTTTGGTTGAGATCAACACACCAGAACGTGATCCTTCGCGATAGACGGTAACACCTTTACACCCACTTTCCCAGGCTGCAAAATAAAGTTTGTTGACCAGCTCCTCAGTAGCTTCTTCCGGTAAGTTGATGGTGACGGAGATTGAATGGTCAACCCATTTCTGAATCTGACCCTGCATCTTAATCTTCGCCATCCAATCGATATCATTAGAAGAGGCTTTGTGATAGGGCGATTTTGCGACCATCGCATCTAATTCATCGTTCGAATAATTCCTTTTTAGCTCAAAACCATTGACTTCCATCCATGTTTTAAACTTGTGGTGAAATACGATGTACTCTTCCCAACTGTCCCCCATTTCGTCAATAAAATCGATGCGTGCATCTTTATCATTGGGATTGACTTTCCGTCGGCGCTTGTAAACAGGCATGAAAACTGGTTCTATTCCCGACGTTGTCTGTGTCATCAAACTTGTTGTTCCAGTCGGGGCAATGGTCAATAAAGCAATATTCCGGCGACCAAAGCGGGTCATATCTTTGTATAAATCAGGGTCAGCCTGTGCCAAACGCTGAATGAATGGATTATTTTTTTCTCGTTTTGCATCATAAATTGGGAACGCCCCACGTTCTTTGGCAAGAATAACCGAGCCGCGGTAGGCTTCCAGGGCAACAATTTTATGAACTTCAACCGAAAATTCGACAGCATCTTCCGAACCATATCGCAACCCAAGTGCTGCAAGCATATCGCCTTCAGCGGTTATGCCAATTCCTGTACGACGTCCGTTGATGGCCATCTTTTTTATCTTTTCCCAAAGATTGGTTTCAACACGCTTTATTTCAGTATCTTCCGGGTCCGCGATTATTTTATTGTATATCGCATCTATTTTCTCTAGTTCCAGATCAATAATATCATCCATGATTTGTTGGGTCTGGCGGATATGTTTCCGGAATAAATCGAAATTGAATTTCGCTTTCGAAGTAAATGGCTCATCTACATAAGAGTACAGGTTCAATGCGATTAACCTGCAGCTGTCGTAAGGGCAAAGAGGGATTTCGCCGCAAGGATTTGTTGAGACTGTTTTATAACCAAGGTCAGCATAACAGTCCGGAACCGATTCACGGATGATGGTATCCCAGAAAAGTATTCCTGGTTCTGCTGATTTCCATGCATTGAAAACAATTTTCTCCCATAATTTTCCGGCATCTGTCTCTTTTGAATAGGTTGGATGGTTGCTGTCGATCGGATATTTCTGATTGTAAGTAGTTTTGTTTCGAACTGCCTGCATAAATTCATCATCAATTTTTACCGAGACATTGGCGCCTGTCACCTTACCTTCATCCATTTTAGCATCAATAAACTCTTCAGAATCAGGATGACGGATAGAAACTGATAACATTAAAGCTCCGCGTCTGCCATCCTGTGCTACTTCGCGAGTAGAATTGGAAAATCGTTCCATAAAAGGGACAATTCCAGTTGAGGTTAAAGCAGAATTTTTTACAGGCGAGCCTTTTGGGCGAATGTGTGATAAATCGTGTCCAACACCACCACGGCGTTTCATTAGTTGCACCTGCTCCTGATCGATCATGATAATTCCGCCATACGAATCAGCGCCATTACCTACAACAAAGCAATTTGATAAGGAACCAACCTGAAATTCGTTTCCGATACCCGTCATTGGACCACCCTGGGGTACGATATATTTGAAATCTTTGAAAAGTTCAAATAATTCATCTTCCGACATTGGGTTTGGATAATTTTTTTCGATTCTTGCAATCTCTGACGATAACCGACGATGAAGGTCGTCTGGTGTCAGTTCAAAGATATTCCCGTAAGAATCTTTTAACGCATATTTGTTGACCCAAACACGAGCCGCAAGATCGTCTCCCTTGAAATATTTAACTGATGCCACAAATGCTTCGTCCGGAGAATAAGTTGTCGGGGCGTCGTCTTTTTGTTGGGGGGTGATCTCTTTTAATTCCATAGCTTTTAATATTAGGTTGATTTTATTGGGTTTATTGACACTTATAATTCCCTTTTTTGTTGATGCAATATAAGTACATGAATGATGTTTTTGGTCACATTATTATTGCAGCGAAAAAAAAGTTATCAACTTAAAGTTGTTAGTTATTTGATACACAGCCGGAAATAATTCTTATAATTAAGAAAAGTTTACAAAAATAAATATTTCTGAAAAGAATAGGAATAATGGAAGGCACAGACTACAAGACGATAAGACATCATTAAATCTGAGAGGGCGGGACGAAACAAGGGTAAATTAAAGGAAGAGGTATTTCACAATTTCTTTTGAAGCGCCACGGTTTTTATTGACGTAACCACGTGCGATGGCTGAGTCATAAAGAAGTTTTTCGGGGTTCGCCCTGTAACTGTCGATTTGTATTTCGAGTTCTTCAAAATTATTAATGCAGGTAGCGGCGCCAAGGCTTAACATATCATGGGCTTCCTGGAATTTTTGATAATCGGGGCCGAAAATCACGGGAAGTCCGAAGGCTGCAGGTTCAAGTGTGCTATGAATTCCTGATGTAAAACCACCGCCAACGTAAGCAAACATCCCATACCTGTAAACTGAAACAAGGTATCCATAACCATCGACAATCAACACCTCTGCACTTTTCAGCTCTTCGGGAGATGCTGTCGAATAGAGGGCGAAAGATTTCCCGAGTGCGCTACAAACACGTTCGAGTGACTGAGGCGTGACTTCGTGGGGGGCAATAACGAATTTCTGACCTGATTGGCATTTATTCACATATGGAAGAAAGAGGTCCTCGTCTTCTTTCCAGGTACTTCCAGCAATAATAGCTTTTTGACCGCCACAAAAAATCTCCAGTTTATCGAGTCGGGGTGCCGCATCTGCTATCTCTCCAACACGATCAAGCCTTGTATCGCCAGATAATGATACATTTATAAACCCAAATTTATGAAGAATATCAAATGACTCCTGGTTTTGTACAAAGATGTGCTCGTAGGTAGCAATTGCTTTCAAATACCACTTTCCCCAAGGTTTAAAAAAGATTTGTGAAGGTCGGAATAAGGCAGAAAAAATATAGGTGGGAATGCCCTCTTCTTTTAATTGAGTCAGATAGTTATACCAAAACTCGTATTTAATAAAAAAGACTTTTTCAGGCCTTACAATATCTATAAACCGGGCGGCGTTCTTTTTGGTATCTAAAGGAAGATAAAATATGTAATCAGCATATTTGTAGTCTTTTCTTAGTTCGTAACCTGAAGGAGAGAAAAATGTGAGAAGGATTTTGTATTCCGGTTTTAGTTTCCGAATTGACTCGATAACAGGTCTTCCCTGTTCAAATTCTCCAAGCGAAGAGGCGTGAAACCAAAGAATCCGTTCGCCAGGGGTGATTGTTTCGCGTAAACGATTGAAGATGTCTTTGCGACCCTCGATCCATTTGCGGGCTTTCTCGTTTCTGATTGAAACGATTTTAAGCAGCAAGTAATAGCCGAGTATTCCTAAGTTGTAAAGCCACCTCATTTTTTAACGATTTTGCCTGACAAATGTATTCCATTTCAGTAAATAAATGAAACTGAATTTAGTTTTAGTTATCAGATTGATATCCTATATCTTGTGGTAAATTTGGCAGAAATGATGCCGCAACAGCAAGCTCATCGCACCTTTCATTTTCCGGAATACTGGCATGTCCCTTTACCCAAATGAATTTCACATGATGACGTGCCGAAACTTCCAGGAATCGTTTCCAGAGATCGCTGTTTTTCTTTCCTTTAAAATTGGTTTTCACCCAATTAAAAACCCATCCTTTTTCTACCGAATCTGCAACATATTTCGAATCGGTATAGATCGTCACTTTGCAAGGTCCGACTTTCAACGTTTCAAGACCGACCACCGCGGCCATCAATTCCATCCGGTTGTTGGTAGTGAGCTTGTATCCCTGCGAAAGTTCTTTCCGATGCGGTCCCGACAGCATTACTACGCCGTAACCTCCGGGACCCGGATTGCCACGTGCCGCTCCATCGGTGAAGATGATGATTTCGGGATTTTCGCGCTGCGTCATACTTTCAAGATTAAAAAATTGAAAGACCGGTATTGGAGCCGGTCTTTCTTTATAGTTTTATTTTTGCCGGATCTAATTTCCGATGATCGTGATCGTACAATTAGTCTCAGACTATCTGATCAATTTCATCTCGTCAACCAAATGGCTTGCTCCTGCGAATTTATCGATGGTCCAAAGTACAAAACGGATATCCACATTGATACATTTCTGCAACTCCGGTTCAAAAGCAATATCGCCACTCATTGCTTCCCAGTTTCCATCGAATGCTATACCAATGAGTTCACCGTCTCCGTTGATTACCGGGCTTCCTGAATTTCCGCCTGTTATATCGTTATTCGAAGTGAAGCAGGTGTGTAAGGTTCCATCTTTATCGGCATATTGTCCGAAATCTTTCGCGTTATACATGCCAATCAGTTTCTGAGGAAAATCAAAATCGACATCGCCTGGGATCCCCTTTTCTGCATATCCTTTCATTGTTGTGAAATAGTCATAATAGGTGGCATCGTGAGGCACATAACCATCAACAGTGCCATAAGTGAGGCGCATCGTCGAATTGGCATCGGGATAAACCGATTTGTCTTTGTTCATTTCATTCAAGCCAGCGACGAACAGTCTGCGGGCTTTATCCAGGCCCGATGTTGTTTTATAGGCATCTTGCTGAATAAGGCTCAGCGTTTGGAAAATCGAACGCATTGCAATGAAAGCCATATCTTTATCCAAGACTTTTAGCGATGGTTTATTCAAAAAAGATTCCATCTTTGCCTGATCGGCGAAAATGGTTTTTTCGAACATTTTTAGCGCGTATGCATCGAAATTGCCTTTATACTTTCGTCCAATCTCCTCAAAAAATCCGGGAATATATCTTGGATTAACTTTCGAAGCGTAGAGTTTTAATAATGTACCAGCCACTTTTTGATCAGTGTTGGCGTCATAGTCTTTAAAGTACTCACTAAGTGAACGTCGCAGCTCTTCCGCATCACCTTCAATTTTGACTTTATCGTTTTCTTTCAACGATTCGTAAAGAGATGAGGCTTCTGCAGCAAATGCAAAAATCTCCGCTCCACTAAGTAAGGCTTCGCGGGCATATTGATAAGCAACCTTTTCAACCCTGGATTTATAGGCAGCATTAATCGAATCGAGTGCGCTGCCGTATTTGGCTTTTCTTTCAGGAGTTTCATTTGTCCACTTCAGAAAATCTTTTTCAATCGCCTGTTTTTTATCGATCACATTAAGTGCGGCCAATCCCTTGTTCTGACCAATGGAGTATTTGTAATAGTTTGAGCTTCTGGCAAATTTTGAGGCATATTGTATCCTGGCTTTCTGGCTTGTTGCCATAAAGTCCCTGATAATATTCAGTTTTGCTTCTCGTGCTGTAATTCTGACCTCATTAACTACATCCATCGTATACTTCACTTCGTTGGATGTGCGGTAGCGTGTGGTTGTACCCGGATAACCCATCACCATTGCGTAGCTGTTTTTTTCAACTCCTTTTAGTGAAATTGGAAGAAAATGTTTGGGATGGTAAGGAACATTATCTTTAGAGTATTCCGCTGGTTTACCGTCGGGACCGCAATAAACCCTGAACATCGAGAAATCGCCGGTATGACGGGGCCACATCCAGTTGTCTGTTTCTCCCCCGAACTTGCCAATTGACTGAGGTGGTGCTCCTACCAGGCGGATATCATTAAACGTCTCAGTAACAAAAAGGTAGTATTTATTTGATTCGAAAAGGCTTCTGACACGTGTTTCGTATCCTGTTTCACCTTTTGCTTCTTTCTCTATTTTTGCGCCGGCCTCCCGTACTTTGGCGGTCCGGGTTCTTTCGTCCATAGTGTCTGTGACATCCTTCAGAACCTTATCGGTTACATCTTCCATGCGGATAAGAAAAGTAACAGTTTTGCCAGGATTCGAAAGCTCCTCATTCCGTTTCATCGCCCAAAAACCATCTTTCAGGTAATCGTGTTCAACAGAACTGTGTTCCTGAATTTCGCCAAAACCACAGTGGTGATTAGTTAGCAATAACCCATCTGCTGATATCATTTCTGCGGTACATGATCCTCGGTCCAGGGCAACTACAGCATCTTTTAAGCTCGACTGGTTAATACTATAAATCTGCTCTGCTGTTAGTTTACATCCTAATGAACTCATTTTTTGGATGTTCAATTTCCCTACAAGCGAGGGAAGCCACATTCCTTCATCGGCTTTAACGTTAAGGTTCAAAACGAACACAAAAACGAGAAGCGCTACAAAACTGTTTTTCATTAATTTAAATTTTTGGCGCAAATTTAGCTTTATTTATAAAACTACCTCATTGAACGCATAATTCTTATTTAATCCCATATTTAATAAAACCTTTGCATGAACTCCTTCACCTTGGTTTTAATAGTTTCTTTTCCTTTAAGCGCGTTGATAAATGCACTTCCAATGATAGCCCCATTTGCATAATAAGCGGATTTCTCAAAGGAAACTTTGTCTGAAATGCCAAATCCGATCAATCGCTTCGAGCGCAGATTCATCGCACGGATTCTTTCGAAGTAGGAAATTTGTTCTTCATTGACGGCTCCTTTGACACCAGTTGTGGACGAAGAGGAGACCATGTAAATAAAGCCGGTAGAAAGTTCATCAATTTTTCTGATTCTTTCATCAGAAGTTTGAGGAGTCACCAGGAAAATATTGCTTAGTGAATTCTTTTCGAAGATCTCTTTGTATTCTGTTTCATAAATTTCAAGCGGAAGATCGGGGATGATGGTTCCGTCAATTCCAATTTCCTTGCATTTTTTACAAAAATCTTCAATCCCATATTGCATCACAGGATTAAGATATCCCATTAATATTAAAGGAATTGAAACATTATTCCGAATATGTTCGAGTTGTTCAAATAACAAATGAATAGTCATGCCATTTTTAAGTGCTTCTTCGGAGCTTTGCTGGATCACCGGACCATCTGCAACAGGATCCGAGAACGGCATTCCGATTTCAACCAGGTCCGCTCCGCTTTTTTCAAGTTGGCTGATAATTTTTAGTGTATCATTCAATTCGGGGTATCCGGCAGTAAAATATATTGAAAGAATTTTTTCATCTTTCTTTTCGAAGAGTGCTATTAATCTATTTTTCATGATGGATGGTTCTATGAGAATTATTTAATTGATTGATAATAATTAAGATATGCTTCCATGTCTTTATCTCCACGTCCGGAGACATTCACCACCAATACGTCATCTGGCTTAAAATCAATCATTTCGAGTGCTGCCAAGGCGTGTGCAGATTCGAGTGCCGGGATGATTCCCTCTTTTTGGGTAAGGTATAAAGCAGCCTGAAGCGCTTCATCGTCAGTGGCGCTTAGAAATTGGGCTCTTTTTGTAACAAACAAGTTCGCATGCATCGGCCCGATTCCGGGATAATCAAGTCCGGCTGAAAGTGAGTAAGGTTCTACGATTTGACCATCCGGCGTTTGCATCAATAGACTTTTGCTTCCATGAAGAACACCTGGGCGTCCGAGTTGCGTGGTAGCTGCCGATTCACCGGAATCAACTCCTTTTCCTGCTGCTTCAACAGCAATCAGGTTTACAGAAGGATCATCCAGAAAATGATAAAACGCCCCTGCAGCATTACTTCCACCACCAACGCAGGCGATTACATAGTCGGGCGTTTCTTTGCCGGTTTTTTCCAAAAGCTGAACCCTGATCTCTTCACTGATGACCGATTGAAACCTGGCCACCATATCGGGATAGGGGTGTGGTCCGACAACCGAACCTAATATGTAGTGGGTATCTACCGGATTGTTGATCCAGTCGCGGATAGCTTCATTTGTAGCGTCTTTCAATGTCTTATTCCCGCTATGAACTGGCCTCACTTCAGCACCTAACATTTTCATTTTTTCGACGTTGGGCGATTGTCGTGAAACATCGAGTGCTCCCATATACACGATGCACTCAAGTCCAGCCCTGGCACATACCGTTGCAGTGGCGACGCCATGCTGGCCAGCACCTGTTTCGGCAATTATCCGGGTTTTGCCTAATCGTTTTGCCAACAATATCTGTCCAATTGTATTGTTGATTTTGTGTGAACCCGTGTGGTTCAGGTCTTCCCTTTTAAGGTAAATCTTCGCATTGTAATGATCTGAAAGACGATCAGAAAAATAGAGCGGTGACGGTCTTCCTGCATAGTCACGAAGTAGTTGCTTGAACTCTTGTTTGAATTCTTCGCTTTCGATGATATCAAGGTAGCAGTTTTGTAATTGATGAATATTCGGATACATCATTTCAGGAATATAGGCGCCCCCGAATGTACCGTAGTATCCTTTATCATTTGATTGATAGCTCATTTTATTGTGGTTTTATAAATTATGCTCTCTTTGTTTTCACTTCCTTAATTCCTCGATGAATGATTTTAATTTTGGAATATCTTTTACACCCGGTTCAATTTCAAATCCACTGTTAACATCAATTGCGTACAATTCATTGTGAGTAATGTCTTTGATGTTTTCGACGTCAGAAGACTGGATTCCTCCACTTAGAAAAAATGGTTTCTCATCCTTATACTGATCCAATTTCTTCCAGTCAAACTTTAACCCTGAACCGCCACGAAGTTCGCTTGCCGTATCGAAAAGATAAAAATCGCAAAAGGGATTGTATGGCTTAACGGTCTCAAAATCGAATTCTGCATCAATACTAAATACTTTAATTACAGGAATATCAAGTTTTCTAAGCCTTTCGCAATAATCGGGTAATTCACTTCCATGAAGTTGAATCATGTCAAGTTTATTGCTTTTAAATTTTTCAAGCAGGTTATTAAATGGCTCATCAACGAACACCCCGACTTTCTGAATATAAACCGGAATCAATGATTGAATCTCATCCGGAATTTTCTCTCCGATGAACCGTTTCGATTTCGGATAAAAGATAAAGCCAATGTAGTCGGGCTTTAGTTTAACCAGTTCTTCAATATTTGACTGGTTACGCATTCCGCAAACTTTTATTTTCATATCAACTTAATATTGAATGTTTAATATTTTAATTTTGAAATAAAATCAAGGCAAGCTGTTGCAGGATTATCTGCTTTCATAAAACTCTCTCCCATCAGGAAACCTTGAAAACCACGTTCCCGCAGAAAATCCACCGTCTGTGGATCACTTAAACCGCTTTCTGATATTTTTAAAGCCTTGCCCGGAAGTTGGTCAAACAATTTGAGAGAGCGATCCATGTCAACTTTAAAATCTTTCAGATTTCGGTTGTTAATGCCGATCATATCTACTTCATTGTCAATTTTATCAATCTCGCTTTCGTCATGAAGTTCAAGTAATACCTCCATCCCCAGTTCATGTGCAATAGTGGTAAAACGGGAGATTTCCACTTTTCCCAGGACAGCCGCAATCAGTAAAATTACGTCAGCATTGAGTAACCTTGATTCATAAAGCTGGTATTCGTCGACCATAAAGTCCTTTCGGAGAAGGGGCGTGAATGGGTTGGCATTCCTTGCAGCCATAAAATCGTCAGTACTTCCACCAAAATATTTCCAATCTGTAAGAACAGATAAGCCTGATGCGCCTGCATCTGCATATCCTTTTGTGACTATTTCAGGTTGAACCCAATCGTTGATCACCCCTTTTGAAGGCGATCTTCTTTTGAATTCTGCAATGATGCCACTTTCTCCATTAGTCTGTAATCTCGCAGCTAGTGAATTACGGACAATGCTAAAATCTATTTTTGATTTTATTTCTGCCAGCGGAATTTTCAACTTCTGCTTCGAAACCTCTTCTTTGCGGTTGGCTACAATTTCATTCAATATCGTGCTCATTGCAATGAGATTAATTTCGTGAAAACTTTCAAGGCTTTACTTCCAAGTAAGGAGGATTTTGCATCCTCGAGGCACTCTTCAATTCCCTTGTCAGGAAAATACGTTGAAAGTGCCATTGCAGCATTCGCGATGACTACGGAGTTTTGTGCTGTCGTCCCTTTCCCATTCAAAACATTCACGAAAATGTCCGCTGTGCCGGGTACATCACCCGATCCGGCCAATTCTTCAGCTTTCAACAGCGGCATTCCAAGATTAGAAGGTGAGAGTATCCGGTCAGATTTGTTGGTTAGGACCTTAAAATCCCCCGTAAGAGAAATCTCGTCGTAACCATCCAGACTGTGAATAATACAATAATTGATGTTACTCTTTTGATATAGATAGTTATACATCCGGGCCAGTTCGAGACTGAAAACCCCGACAATC
>Ga0209430_1000459_pt1 | contig 41847 bp, 52 predicted proteins | sample BarGraIncub1133A_FD_184504 | JGI IMG/M metagenome (GOLD analysis project Ga0209430, IMG submission 184504) | Arctic peat soil microbial communities from Barrow, Alaska - Barrow Graham LP Incubations 11-33A (SPAdes) (version 2) | ecosystem: Environmental > Terrestrial > Soil > Wetlands > Peat... | reverse complement strand
ACCAATTTTATAAGCTCTATCTCCTAAATCATTAATGGTTTTTATAACTTTTATAACATCCTTATCTTCAACACATAATATGTATCCTATTCCCATGTTATATGTGTTAAACATATGCTCTTCTGTTACCCCAAGAGAAATTAGATGTTTACAAATGTCTGGAGTATTAAAACTATTTTTATCCACTACTGCGGTAAACTCTCCATTAAACATTCTTGGTATGTTTTCATAAAATCCACCACCTGTTATGTGAGCCATACCCTTTATATCAAATTTATCCAAAAGGCTTAATATAGTTTTTACATAGATTTTTGTAGGGGTTAATAATGTTTTGCCAATCTTTTCTCCATTGAAATCTTCATCTAAATTTGGTATTAATTTACGAACTAAGGAATATCCATTACTATGAAGACCAGATGACGCAATTCCTATAAGTGAGTAACCATCTTTAATAGATGATCCATCAATAACTTTATGCTTATCAACAATTCCAACAGTAAACCCTGCCATATCATATTCTCCGTCTCTATAAAAACCTGGCATTTCGGCAGTCTCTCCGCCTATTAATGCACAATTAGATTGAATACATCCGTCAGACACGCCCTTTACAAGTTGAGCTGATACTCTAGAATCCAATTTACCACAAGCTATATAATCTAAAAAGAAAAGTGGCTTTGCACCATGGCAAAGGACATCATTAACACACATAGCAACGCAGTCAATTCCCACAGTGTCATATTTTTTCATTCTGAATGCTATATCAAGTTTTGTACCTACTCCATCAGTTCCTGAGACTAAAATTGGATTTTTATAACCCTCACCTATTTCAAACATACCAGCAAAACTTCCTAAATGATTTAAAACGCCCTTTGTAAATGTTGCTGCGGCATATTCTTTTATAAGTTTTACTGACTTGTATCCTTCTTCAATATTAACACCTGCATCTTTATAAGTTATCATAAGTGTACCCTACCTTTCTAATTTTTCTTTTTCAGTTTCGTACGGAGCTGATACTGGATAAGTACCATTAAAACAACCTAAGCAAAATTCACTATGCCCTAGTGTTTTAAGAAGCCCATCTATGCTTAAATATCCAAGACTATCTGCACCGATCTCTTGTCTAATTTCCTCAACAGAGATATTAGATCCGATTAAATCTTTTCTATAAGGTGTATCTATTCCAAAATAACATGGATACTTTACCACTGGCGAACAGACCCTAAAATGGACTTCTGTTGCTCCAGCTTTTTTTAGTATGTCAACTAATCTTTTGCTAGTAGTTCCGCGAACAATGGAATCATCTATTAATATAACCCTTTTACCTTCTACATTAATTTTTAAAGCATTTAATTTTACAGACACTGCCCTTTCCCTAATTTCTTGGGTTGGGCTTATAAATGTTCTACCCACATATCTGTTTTTTATAAGACCTATCCCAAAAGGTATTCCAGAGCTTTTAGAATATCCTATTGCTGAAGCTAAACCTGAATCTGGAACTCCTATAACCATATCCGCGTCCACTGGAGATTCTTTAAATAGTTGTTCTCCAGCTGCCACTCTTGAAGTATAAACATTAATTCCATCAATGGTACTGTCTGGCCTTGCAAAATATATATACTCAAATGAACAGGTTGAATTTTTGGTTTTCTCAGCAAAATTAATAGATGTAAGTCCATTTTCATCTATTATTACTATCTCACCAGGTTTCACATCTCTTAAAAAGTCTGCACCTACTGCATCCAATGCGCAACTTTCAGACGCAATAACATAACTGTTGCCGATTGTTCCTATGCAAAGTGGTCTAATACCGTTCTGATCTCTAACCCCTATTAGTTTATCCTTTGTAAGCATAACTATTCCATAAGAACCTTTAACAGCTTGTATTGCATCAACTATAGCCTTTTCCACGCCTTTTTTAGCGCCTCTTGCAATTAAGTTTAATATTACTTCTGAATCTATTGATGTTTGAAACATGTAACCACAATCTTCTAGCAAGTCTCTTATGACTTCTGCGTTTACTAAATTCCCATTATGAGCTATAGCTATGTCTCCAAGTTTGGATTTACTTAAAAGTGGTTGTGCATTTTTTACTTCACTGCATCCTGTAGTTGAATACCTAACGTGTCCAATGGCAGCATGCCCCTTCATTTCACCAATTTTTTTCTTATTAAAAACGTCACAGACAAGGCCCATAGCTTTTTCACAAGTAAGTGTAACTCCATCGGAATATACTATTCCGGCACTTTCTTCTCCCCTATGCTGCAATGCATAAAGCCCGTAGTAAGTTAGAGATGCCACATCTAAGTTTTTCTCCGGTGAAAAGATCCCAAAAACACCGCACTCGTCTTTAAACTTATCTTCATCATTAATGGATATTTCGTTTAAATCTATAACTCCATTCAAAGAAATTCCTCCTTATCGTAATGTTTTTGGGTATATTATACTCAATTCCTCATAATTCCATTTGTGTACTTTGTATTATTTTTGATTAATTCTACTTAATATCTCCTCATATGCTTCTGTAACATTTCCTAAATCTCTTCTAAATCTATCCTTATCTAATTTTTCTCCAGTTTTAACATCCCAAAATCTGCAAGTATCTGGTGATATCTCATCTGCTAAAATTATTTCGCCATTAAATCTACCAAATTCTAGTTTAAAATCTATTAAGTTAATACCTTGATTAAAGAAAACTTCTTTTAAAATATCATTTATTTCAAAAGCCATTTTATATATTTGTCCTAATTCTTCAAAAGTGGTAAGGTCCATCGCTACTGCATGATAATCGTTTATAAGTGGATCACCTAATTTATCATCTTTATAGCTTAGTTCAATCACCGCTATTTTAAGCTTAGTTCCCTCGTCAATTCCATATCGTTTTGCCATGCTACCAGCTGCCACATTTCGTACTATTACTTCTAGAGGAACTATTTCAACCTTTTTACAAAGTTGTTCTCTATCACTTATTTTTTTAATAAAATGAGTTTTTATGCCTTTTTTCTCTAATAACTCAAATAATGTAGTGGTTATGCTATTATTTAAAACCCCTTTTTTCTCGATTTGAGCCTTTTTAAGTCCATTAAGTGCTGTTGCATCATCTTTATAATAAACTCTTATCTCATCTTGATTATCTGTACTAAACATTTTTTTAGCTTTTCCCTCATATAATAACACTGATTCTCCCATTTATAACACTCCTTAGTATTTTAGTTTACGAACTTATGTCTATGAAACCATGTTAAAATTCAATTTGTTCTTCATTATCTGCTATAAATTTTTCTTTCATTTCTTTTCTATATGTAATTAGTTTATTTTTAAGTTCTAAATATTTAAGAGATAAAATCTGAACTGCAAGCATTCCAGCATTGTAACTGTTATTAATGCCCACTGTAGCAACTGGAATAGCCTTCGGCATTTGAACGATTGAAAGTAATGAGTCAATTCCCCCGAGAGCAGCCTTAATTGGCACTCCAATAACCGGAAGCACCGTTTGAGACGCAATTACACCTGGAAGATGCGCTGCAAGACCTGCTCCTGCTATAATACATTCTACCCCTCTATTTTCCATTTCCTTTATTACCTCAGTTAATTTCTCCGGTACTCTGTGAGCTGAGAGAATATGCGCTTCGTAATCCACTCCAAATTCTTTAAGTGCAATTGTCGCATTTCTCATTACATCCACATCAGATTTACTTCCAAAAATAATTCCTACCTTCATTTGTTACCTCCTACTTAGATAAAATATTCAACTTTTATATTTCTAATAAAAAAAGATTACACCATAAAAAAAATTATCTTAATGGTGTAATCTTGAATTAATGGTATAATACTGGCCTCTTTATAAGGTCAATTCAAGATTCACCAATAGTGAGAAGTTGACGGCCTCTCGTAGAAACTTCTAAGCCATATTCCTAGAAATATATCGATGAAATAAATATTTATTTATGTGCTAATCTATATTTTAATGTTAACATCTATCTTTTACTAAGTCAATACATTAATATTTGTATCAATATTAATGTTCGTGTTTGACACTATATGAGTGCAAATAATTACCTTATCTAAATGTATTGTTCGTATTTTATTTGAAATAATTTACCCCTGCTTCAAATAACTTTTGATCCTTATTGCCAATAATATTCACTCCTATGTTAACACCAATTCTTTCAGAATGGCCCATTTTACCAAAGACTCTTCCATCCAAACTAGTAATTCCTTCAATTGCATGCATAGATCCATTTGGATTAAAGTTTATATCATAACTTGGAATTCCTTCAAAATTTACGTATTGTGTAGCCACTTGACCATCTGCGAATAGTTTTTTAATTACATCATCATTTGCTACAAATCTACCTTCTCCGTGTGATGCTGGAATGGTATGAATATCTCCCACTTTTAAATTATTGAGCCAAGGAGAGACTGTTGAAACTACTTTAGTTTGCACCATACATGATATATGTCTTCCAATTTCATTGTATGTTAATGTTGGACTATTTTCAGTTATATCGGTTATTTTTCCATATGGAAGTAGTCCAAGTTTTATTAAAGCTTGAAATCCATTGCATATTCCCAGCATCAATCCATCTCTATTTTCTAATAGTTCACTTATACTCTCTCGTATTATAGGATTTCTAAAGAATGTAGCTATAAATTTACCAGAACCGTCTGGTTCATCACCAGCACTAAATCCACCTGGAAGCATAACAATTTGAGAATTTTTTATTTTTTCCGCTATGGCTTTTATAGATTCTTCAATATGCATTGATGATAAGTTGTTTAATACCATAATCTCTACTTCAGCTCCAGCCTTAACGAAGGCTCTCATAGAATCATATTCACAATTAGTACCTGGGAACACAGGAATAATAACTCTAGGTTTTGCTATTTTAATTGCAGGTGAATATTCTATTTTTTTAACACTTACATAGTTTTTGTCAATTATACTATCTATTTTTGTAGTATTTATTTTAGGACTATCTACTTTTGTACTAAATACACTCTCTAAAGGTTTTTCCCAATTACTTAGAACAACTTCTAAGCTAATAGTTTCTCCTAATACTTTAATTAATGGTTCTACCGCAGTATGACCTAATAACTTAATATTCAAACCTTCTTTAATTAGATCGTTAAGTAAGTCGCTATTTATTTCCATCACTATACTTCCATAATCCTCTTTAAATATATCTTCAACCTTAATATCACTTGCGAATGTAAATCCTACGTTATTACCAAAACACATTTTTGATATAGCTTCTGCGAGGCCACCCATTCCTACTGCATATGATGATAATGCTTTGCCACTATCTATTAATGTCTTAACTAATTTATAATTTTCACGGAGTTTTTCAAAATCAGGTAATCCATCTTCGCAAATCTTTGAATGAATTAAAACAACCTGGCTATCATTTTTCTTAAATTCTGGAGATATAACCTTATCTGTATTTACAACATCTACCGCAAAAGATACCAATGTTGGTGGTACATTCATATCATTAAAAGTACCTGACATACTATCTTTTCCACCAATTGCAGCTATACTGAATTGTTTTTGCACATGAAATGCTCCTAAAAGTGCTGAAAATGGTTTGCCCCATTTATAAGGCTCCTTTGACAATTTTTCGAAGTACTCTTGGAATGTTAGTTTAATATTCTCAAAATCCGCTCCACTAGCCACTACCTTTGTTACAGAATCTATTACTGCATAAGCAGCTCCATGGAAAGGACTCCAAATTGACAATTTTGGATTGTAACCGTAAGACATTATTGTACCTGTATTTGTTTCTCCGCGAAGTACAGGTAACTTTGCCACCATAGACTGAGTTGGTGTTTTCTGAAACTTTCCACCAAATGGCATGAGTACTGATCCTGCACCTATAGTGCTATCAAATCTCTCGGATAAGCCCTTTTTACTACAAACATTTAAATCTGATAAGGTCTCATTCCATAAAGTTTTTATTGATTTTGACTCTCCTGAGCTTTCTTTTATATCTTTTGAAAAATAGTACTCGCTTTCCTTAGGCGCTGCTACTTTAATATTAGTGTGTTGCTTTACTCCATTGGTATCTAGGAAGCTTCTACTTACATCGACAATAGTTTTTCCCTTCCATACCATTTTAAGCCTGTTATCATCAGTTATTTGTGCTACTTCTACAGCCTCTAAATTTTCTTCTTCTGAAAGTTTTATAAATACACCAGCATCTTTTTTTCTAACAACAACTGCCATACGTTCTTGCGATTCGGAGATTGCAAGCTCTGTACCATCAAGTCCATCATATTTCTTAGTAACCTTGTCTAAATTTATTATAAGTGCATCTGCCAGTTCCCCTATAGCTACCGATACTCCACCTGCACCAAAATCATTACATCTTTTTATAAGTCTTGTAACCTTAGGATTTCTAAATAATCTTTGAATTTTTCTCTCTGTAGGTGCATTCCCCTTTTGAACTTCTGCCCCTGAAGTTAGTAATGAGCTCTCACTATGCTGCTTTGATGACCCTGTAGCTCCTCCACATCCATCACGACCTGTTTTGCCACCAAGAAGTATAACTACGTCAGATGCTACTGGTTGCTCTCTCACTACGTTGTTATAAGGTGCTGCTCCAATAACTGCACCTACTTCCATTCTTTTAGCCACAAATCCTTCATCATAAACCTCTGACACGAGTCCTGTGGCAAGTCCTATTTGATTTCCATAAGAACTAAATCCATGAGCAGCTTCAAGAGTTATTTTTCGTTGAGGGAGTTTACCTTTCAAGGTATCTGAAACTTTCACCCTTGGGTCACCAGACCCTGTAACACGCATTGCCTGATAAACATAACTTCTACCCGATAATGGATCCCTTATTGATCCTCCAAGGCAAGTTGCTGCACCACCAAAAGGTTCTATTTCAGTAGGATGGTTATGGGTTTCATTTTTAAACATTACTAGCCATTTTTCTTTCTCTCCATCAATATTTGCTTCTACAACTATACTACAAGCATTAATTTCATCAGAAACATCAAGGTCTTCTAACTTTCCTTTTTTTCTTAAATTTTTCATTCCAATAATTGCCATGTCCATAAGAGTTACATCTCTATTAGTTTCTCCATAAACGTAATCCCTAGTATCTAAGTATTCTTTATAGGCCATCTTAATTGGATTAGAATATTTTCCTTCTTCTATGTAAACATCCTCTATTACAGTATTAAAAGTCGTATGTCTGCAATGATCTGACCAATATGTATCTATAACTTTTATCTCTGTTATAGTTGGATCTCTCTTTTCAGTTTCTCTAAAATATTCACTACAATACTTTAAATCTTCAAAACTCATAGCAAGTCCATTGCCTTTTAGGAATTCTGCTAACTCCATGTCGTCCATTTTAGTAAAAGATTCTATTATTTTAACCTGCTTAGGTTCATCAAAATTTTGCTGTAAATCCTTCTTTTTTTCTAAATTTGATTCTCTAGAATCTACGGCATTAATGCAATACCCTTTAATTTTATCTAATTCACTATTAGTAATACTTCCCTTTAATATAAAAACTCTTGCCGTTTTAACTATATGTTTATCATTTTGAGTTAAAATTTGTATACATTGTGTAGCTGAATCCGCTCTCTGATCATATTGACCAGGTAAAAATTCAATGGCAAACACTGTATCGCAGTTTTGAATATCTAATTCTTCATCATAAACCTTATCTACTGTTGGTTCTGAAAATATTGTATTCCTTGACATAAGGTACTGCTTCTCAGAGATTCCCATAATATCATACCTATTAACTAATCTAAGTCCCTCTAAGCTTGTTATTCCTAGATTTATTTTTATATCTCTAAGTATTTTTTCACCTTCAATATCATAGTTCGCTTTTTTCTCTACATATAACCTATATATCTTATTTTCCATGATTAATACCTCCAAAAGTTAAATTTTATACGAATATTAAACATTAAATTTCTTTTATAATTCGTTATACTAAGATTATAATATATAATGTCCAATTATAAAAGTATATTTTACAATAAAAATGGTTTTAATTTTACAATCTATAATTAAATCAATAATATAACACATTTTAAATTATAGATTTCCCTATTTTATATCATTCATACTTTTATAATACTAAGTCAAAAACAGGATAGCATAGTTATGCTATCCTGTTTTACTATATAAATTTAAACTTTTCTATAAAATAAAAAAACTCACTATAAAGTGAGTACTTTTTACATTTGATGCGACTAAACCTATAAGCCGATGACTATACTTGCTTTTCAATTTATACACCTAATCGTTGAAAATGAGGAGGTGACAAGGATTAAAGCACCAGTTTTCTTGCACGAATTAATACAATAAGTAATTTTACGTGTTTTACCAGTACATAATTTTAGTATTTAGATTACCTAAGTCTATAACGTTTTATCTATGCTAATATAAACTAAAACAAGGGGTGTTAATGTGATATATTTAGATGAATTTGTCAAAACTCAAATTGTGGAAAAATACATATCTAAAAATACAAGGGCTAATTACCGTGGTGACTTTAAACTATTTCTGAATTATCTAATGAAGCAAGTAATTAAAGCAACAATTGATGAATTGAATAAGCATTTATTAAGGCAATTTTTTCAGTATCTAAAGTTTGAAAAGGGATATGCGACTGCAACAATGAGAAGGAAAATACATTTTCTTAGTAGTTTTTGTAAATTTTTATATTTCACTATCCTTTTATTGAATCTCCATTCTTTACAACCCAACTATACACAACATCTAAGCCTCTTCAAATTGTAAAACTACTTCGTTTATTTAGGTATGTTAAAGAATGGTGTTGAAAACATAGTAATTAATAAGGGAAGTTATTTCACTTCCCTTATTTCAAATAAATATTATGTAATAATTTCTTTTCTACGTTTAAGAATCAAACCTGCAATAAATGTTCCAAACTATGCTATAAATATATAATGAAACAATATGGTAGACAAGTTGAGTTAAACCAGACTAATGAAGCAAAAGTTGGAATTAAATATCCTATAAAAATGATAATTAAGACGATTACCTTTTTCTTTATTAATTCCCAGAAATTATTTATCATTTATATTTGATTGAAATTAAGATAATAAATTTACTGGTGCTCTTTAGTAATACCTATTCGCACTACCTAACCTAAAATTGGTGCTCTTTAATCATACATATTCGCACGTGGTTAACTTCTCAATTTTTTCGTTTTATTAAAAATTCTCTTTCTATTATAAATAATCATTACGTTTATATCTAAACTTTTCTAATTCTAAACACACGCATATTATTATTTTTATTATAAGATGACTCTCTTGTCTCCAATTCATTACAAGCTTTCTTACACAATATCTATTACAAGCTACTATGCCACATTCAGAACCTGCTCTTTTATCAAAATCTCTGAGAGCATCTAAAACAGTCATACTTAATCGCTCATAATGATTTTCTGTCAGATTCGCAAATTCTAATAAATAGTGGAGATAATATTAATAACTACCTACATTTATTAAATGACATTATACCCTTTTATTATTGTAAGTTTCAATACATTCAGCGTTGAAGATAGTCAACACCACAATACTAAGGCAAGGACGATATTTTCATATATCATAATTATCAACAGCATAAATTATAAATGCCAACCACACATTAAAATTTACCTTCATTATATATACTACTTTATCTCCAACATATTATATTAATTTAATGCTATATTAGATAATTCTGAGGATATAGGCATATAAAAATTGGCTTGTCCATTTAAGACAAGTCAATAAGGCTTTTGAATTTATACTTGCAATATACTATAAATCATTCTTTTGTTTCTTTTTTCAAAAGTGTATAGTTTATATAATAAGACGTTATTAACATAATCACTCCAAAGAAGTTTGGGATTATTAAGTTAGTATTATGAAATACGCTTTCATAGTGTGGTAAAGATGTTAAGCATATCGCAATACTCGTAGATATTACCATTCCAACAACAGGTAGTAATATAATTAATTTTCGTATCCTTACTATTTCTATAGTTATATAATAAAATATAACACTACATATCCAAAAGTTAACTACAAGCCATGCGTGCGATAGCCTAATATAACCTTTTGATTTGAAGTAAGTAAATATTAAAATAAGGATTATACATAAAACTATTACAGGTGCAAAATAGATAAGTTTTAGCATTTTATCTAATCGCTTCTTTATATTGAAATTAATTTTATCATAATACCTATAAAAAATCACTCTCGAAACTATTAATAAAAATCCAATTAGTAAACTAAATCCTAAAATTAAGTATGACATAAATACTTTCTCCTCTCTAATACAATATAATGTAATGCAATACTTCTATTATATTGTAATTACATCAAAAGATTCAAGCATTGTTTGCAAATTTTTCTAAAATTTGGTTCTCCACCTTTGTAAATAGCAATTCTTGTATCTACAAAATTAGTTGTACTATGAAGTATAATATTTTTACTCTTTATTCTGTCTTTATCATCTTTAGAACATTGCTCCACTTAAACCAATGTAATTAGCCAAAAATTTAGTTGATACTCCATTAAATTTCTTCATCCACTTTTTAAACTGACTATGTAAGCTATTTATATGATTAATATGATGAATACCGTTTTTACGATGGTCTCTCATAATACGTTTATGGTCTAATTTAAGGTCTCTACCAAATTGAATATAACTTTTGTAATTATCTGAACAAATAATAGCGTCGTTGTCTATATAACCACTATAAAGCAATTCAAGGTCTTTATAACCAACTCTTCCCTTACATATCATTTCAATAATAATATTGTTATTTCTATCTATTGTGCTATAGCAACAGATACCTGCTCATTGCTTATACCACATTTTTTAACTTCTCTACCTCTTTTATGAACCTGTCTTGGCATTAAAAATCCACTTTTTTTATGATTCTCCTTGAAAGACTCGGCTACGAAGGTTTCATCCATTTCTACAACGCCATCGACAATCCCTGTTTTAATTTTACAATTTTGCTTTGGTACCCAACCAATTTTAATAATGATGAAATAGCAATTACCTATAGTGTTCATTCCACTTAATTTTTGATTATTGTCTACTTTACATATTAGGTATTGCTTATTATAATAAATAGATAAACTACATCCGTTAAAAAACTTAAAATCTTCCCATGCCATCTTCCTTATAAAGATATTTTCTATTGTGTGTGTGACATACTATATGTTTTAAGAAATTCCCATTTCTCTAAACATAAAATTAAGATAAGTGTTAGTAATATAGCCCCTTATTAATTATTTATTAAATAAATTATCTGAGGGTTATTATTTTAGCAATTAAGTTTAATTATTATTTTGATTGAGGGTTGATAAAAATGAAGGCGTGACGAATTATAAGATTTTTGGTAGAAGAAATGACTCTCAAAATTCGAATGTCAATATAAATAATAGAACCACATTTGACATTGATGCTAATTTGGAGTTATTAAAGTCATTGCAATAGCAAATAAAAAATCAAGAATATGTTGTAAAATATTATATAAATTAGCATTTTATCCAACACCCTTATTTTTCATGTATTATGTATAATGTTATAGTTCAAAGAAAAAAAGTTAAATATAAAAGGAGGAACCCATATGTGTCCATATAAGATATTTATTCGCAAGAAAAATAAATATGAAAAATGCAACTTTCCAAAGTTGGTGAAGTTTAGTCAAAAATATTAATTGACTATAGACTACACCAACTTTTTTTGTTTGCTTTATTAAATTTAAAAGTAAAATTCTAATTAAAATAACATATCATCAATACTTGAAAAGATTTAAAAATGGGATAAATAAAGATGACGTAAGACAGGTACAGTTTAACAATATGTTATGCTGTAGAAAGAGGAGAGGGATATAGCTCGGCTCAAATAGCTATAAGAATGTTGGAAGAAATAGGAAAGGACTGATGTATAATTGGAGGAAAACACGATTGAATTTGAAAGAGGAAAAAGAAATGCATTAACCGATGCTATTGTCGGTATATTGTTCTTTATTGCTGTTGATGATGAAAAAGAGATTAGTAAATTAACTTTAAGGCAAATAAAACAAGCTCTACGAAATATAACAAAATGTTCAAATTGTAAAACTATTGATGAAATTTTAAACATAGCAATTTTTGATTTTAATGAATTCAACGAGGTGTATGAAAAGGCTAATATGGATGCAAAGGTCGAGATTGCTTCGGAAGCCATATTAGCAAATATTATAAATTTAAATTTTATTTCGAAGATTACAAAATTGGATATTGAAGATATAAAGAAAATAGAAGCAAAAGTGAATAAAGATAAATACCTTGCTTAATAATTTTAAATTAAAACCATTTTTATTTATAATAATATTAAGGTCAGTTTTAACTATTATTGTGATTATCCATGACAGTCATAAAAAATGTTTCAGTTAAATTTTAAGTAAGTCATTATATTATATTTTGATTGGGAGCTGATAAAAATCAAAGCCTGGAGAGTTAACATATTTACGGTAGAAGAAATTGATTATCAAAACTCAGATGACAACGCAAATAATGGAAACATATTTTACACTAAAGAAGAAGCATATAAATATGCTATAAACAGGGTATCAAAAAGCATAGATGTGAATTTAGATTATTGGCAAGAATTAATTAAAGATATCGCGGGACAAGAAGAAGTTATAAATTATTATATGAAAAAAAGGAATAACTTAATTCTTGAAGCAAAAGAAGCAAATGTGGAAGTTGATGATATTATTTTGTAAAAGTGTACTAATAAATATAATAACACTACTTATGTATATTAGTATTTTTGCCCGATACCCTAATTGTCTCAGTATTTACTCATGATGCATGTAGGTATAATATAAAAATTTTTAAATAATAGATTTCTACATATTGCTCATATAATATTAGGTTAAATTGGTTACTATAAAATTTACATATAGTTAATTAATAATAAGTAAAAATTAAAATCACTTACCACATTTAAGATATATATTGATATTGTATTTAATAGTGCAATATTTTGTTATATCAGAAATTGACACTATTCTTAACATAATCATAATTTACTATTTTAGCACGATAGTCCGTTTCAAAGTTAAAAAACTGTATGATGTTGTTTTGTCATCATCAATAAATCCAGTTTCTTCTTCTTTAACATTCCACTCTGAATAATTTAATTTAGGGAAAAATACCTCAGCTTCATATGCCTTATGCACTTGTGTTAAGTGTATTTTATTGCAATACGGTAGCAATAACTTATATATTTCTCCTCCGCCTATAACAAAATATTCTTTACTATCATCTAAATAAGCAAGTAATGCTTCTTTAGAATTTATTACCGTTACCCTTTCATCATTTACTACAAAATCTTTATTCTGAGTAATGACGATATGGTGTCTGCCAGGAAGAATACCAGGAAGTGACTCAAAAGTCTTTCTCCCCATTATAATTGTATTTCCACTTGTAATTCGCTTGAACCTTTTTAAATCTTTTGAAAAATGCCAAAGCAAATTATTATTTTTACCTATAGCAAAATTATCTCCAATTGCAACAATACATGTAAGCATTATATAGCCACGCTCCCCATATTTATTTTCCCAAGGTACTTATAATCTATAAGTTTAACATCTTCTGATGTAAAATCATAGAAGTTTTTAATTTCTGGGTTAATCCAAAGTTTGGGAGCGTCTAAAGCTTCTGGTTTTCTTGAAATCTGTAGCTTTAAACCTTCAATATGATTTTCATATATATGTGCATTATTTATAACATGAGTAAATAGTCCTGCTTTTAATCCTGTTACCTGTGCTAATAAATGAACTAATACTGCATATTGACTTGTATTAAAAGGAACTCCTAATTCCATATCACCACTTCGTTGTACTAACATACAATTAAGTCGTCCATCAGTTACATCCCAAAGAGTTAAGAAGCAACACGGTTGAAGAGCCATTTCTGGAAGGTCTTCTATACTCCATAAATTCATCATCATTCTTCTATCCTGAGGGTTATTTTTTAAAGCCTCAATAAGTGTATCAATTTGATGATACTTAGCTATTTGAAAACCATATGCCTTGCCAATTGTACCATCGTCTAAAGCCCATTCATCCCATATATGAACATTTTGTTCTTGAAGTTTCTTAATATCATTACTTTGGTCTTTGAATATCCAAAACAACTCCTTTACCGCTGTTTTAAACGCAACATTTTTAGTTGTTAATATTGGGAATTCTTCCTCTAAATCAAATTGCATAATTTGATGAGGGAGCTTATAAGTTGAAACCCCAGTACGATTTTGGTCATGGTATCCCCCCTTTAAAATCCTCTCAGCTATTTTTAAGTATTGTCTATCCATTTCATTTAACATAATTTTTTCTTAGTAAGAGAGTCTACATAGTACTCAAACTCACTAAATACTCACTTCCCTTTTACTATTGTTTTGTGTATACCATATTGATAATTCTACAACTACTTTAAATTATTTTATTCAATGCCTTCTATCTCTATTTTTAATCTATTAAAATATTCTTCCATAAATTCAAGCCTTTTTTTGCCAATTTCTTTTGCTTTTTTTGTATACAATTTATTAGTAATTTTTTTAAATTTTACCTCATACTCAATAAAAGGTGTGTGCTTTGAAACATCTTTTAGCCTTTCGTTTTCAACAGTATTGATTGCTAAATAGTCATTAAGTGATTCATTTACTATTAACCTTTGCCCAAATTGTCCTGCTAACATAAAAGTACGAGCAATTCCGTATGCACCGATAACATCAAGTTTATCTGAATCAAAAAGTATTTTTGCCTCTATTATATTAGGTTCGTTCCCAGTTCTAAATCTATGTGCATTAATACAATGTTTTATCTTTTTAATTCTTTCTTCTTTATATTCTAATTTTCTTAGTATATTTACTATATATTTCGGATAACCTGCATTTTTTTTAAGATTTTTGTGTTTTAAGTAATTTTTTAATTACTATACCTTAACAGTTATAAATTTATATATTACATATCCAATTATTATAAGGAGGAACCATGTAGTTCTTATATTTTGAATAAAAACTATAAGCATAGGTAATATTACTAAAAAAACTATAGCTAAATACCCCACTTTTCTATATTTTAAAGGATTAGTTTTAAATTGAGGAATTTTATTTTCGAGCAATCCCATTAACAGTTGTCCTCCATCAAGAACAGGAATTGGTAATGAATTTATAATACCTAAAAATATACTAACTTCGCCTAAACTGCCTATATAGTTACAATATTTATTCGCAAATGTTATGGTAGGAAATATTGTTATACCATTTAGTAAATAGTTTAATGGATGGTGGTGCAAATAGCTAAACATATTAGTATATCCAGAGAAAATGTTGAATTGCCATCCTTGTAATCCATTTATAATTAAAATACATAACATCGGAAGAATAAAAATGCTCATTATTAATCCTCCGACTGTGAATATTAATCTGCTACTTCTTGAATAAGTTAAATACTCTTCATCGTCTTTTTCAGGTTTAACATATGCCCCTAATAAAATCCAAGCTATTTTATAGGTTGTTCCTTTAAAACGAGATTTTGCTATAGTAGGCCCGAACCCGAGGGACACTTCACTAATCTTTATACCAGTTATTTCAGCCCCTAACAGATGACCTGATTCATGGAATATAGTAGCGATAATTATTGTTATAAATATTTGTATAAAGCTCATAAAAAAATACCCCTATCTTTATTTATATATTTTAAGACATATACCTTTTTTCTATTGAGTAAATTTATATTATTATAGTAATATATTCTATAAACAATAACATGAAAATTAACAGTTCCAATTGAACAACTAATTTTCAATAAACTTAGGTAAACTCTATTAAATTTCACTATTCTGTATAGTCTTTAATTAATATTATCTGAAATAGATAATATCCTTATATTCATATATCTTGTCAGTAATCCCCAATCTTTGTGCAGGGATTTGGGGTTCTCCGTTGGATTTTGTAGCCCAACAGAAGCCATAAACGGTTCTAAATATAGTTATTACATATTGTGCATACTTAGGATTATAATTAGCGTATATATAACTTTTGCCATCTCCTCTTCCAGTAACTAATGGTCTTTCTAAAATAGAAATTCTTCTTCTTATTTGTTGAAAGTAGTTATTTATAGTCCTACTGTTTACCTGAACTATTAATTTCGCTAAGTCATCAAACTGTATCCATTTAAGAATGTATGATTCGTTACAAATTCCATGTAACTCTAATGCATCATCTACGGAAAACTGCCTTAATATAAGTCTTTCTGTTTCTATACAAATGCTCATAATTCCACACCCCACCCCCTATACTAATATTATAGATAATCTTCTTCTGACTCAACCAAAGTGAACGCTAAAATTAATCTTTATGACTCGTTAACCCTTACAAGCCATTCATTAACTAATGAATTAAATACTTCTACCTGTTCTATCTGCAAATTATGTCCCGCTCTATCCAATACAACAAAAGTTGCTCTTGGATAATTGTCTAAAATACTCCAAGCATCTTTATAACCTACGCTTGAATCTTGGCGACCTAATAATATAAGAGTTGGCTTATTGAACTTGTCTTTCAGCATATCCACATCGAATGAAAATTCATTACCATTTTGTTCAATATATAGCAAAAAATTATTGTCTGCCAATTTTATGCCAGACAAAATTTTCTCCCTATATCTATCCCATATTTTTTTACTTTGTACTACTTGTACAGAATTAAAACCCTGGGCCTCAGATGGAGCAAGTCTTGCACTCTCGAGTAAACTACTTATTTTTTCATCTTCAACTTGTTTGTTAACATATTTTCTTATACTTCTACGAATTTTAATTTCCTTAATCATTCTAATGATACCTCCCTCTAAAATATAAATCACTAACACCATATACTCTATGTTCTTTCTTATACTGGTCCTAAAGAAGGTTCAAAGCCAACGAAATATATTAAGCTCCTTATATGAAATTTATATCTCCTTACGTCTTCTATAACATTTACAAAATCTAAAGTTAATAGTATATCCTAACCAATTCTAATAAAGGTTATTTTTTAGAACATCCCATCAACGGTCAACTTTTCAATTCTTTATATCATCAATCTGCTCTAAAATTATTCTTCTTTTGTAAAATCCATATTATCAATTTATCTCCCAAACCATACTTACGATATTCTTTCTCAATAAAAAGGGAGTCAATCTCTCCTATTAATTCCTTGTTTATTGTACTTATGCAATAACCGACATACACCGCCTTCTCTTTATCCTTAATTAAATCCACTTTAATCTCTAAATTTTCAGTTCTACTGAACTTACTTTTTCTAACTTCATATTCCAACTTTATGAACTTATCAGAAAAATAATTTGCGTTACTTTCGTGATGCTGATTTAATTTCTCCCATAAAGGTTGTACTAAATCCAATAATTCTCTACCACCATTTATAAATTCAAAACCATTCATATCTAATCCTCCTATAAATGTGCATTTAATTATTATTTCATACCTCTTTTACCTGACTTAATATTGTTTGTTCCTTTACTTGAAAATAAAAGGTGCTTAGGTTACTCATAATATTCATTTCCAAATCTTTTATCCAAACCAACAACTTTCGGCCATTTTCCTGTTTCATTTATTGTAGAACCATTTATAATTCCTATATGACACATTAAATGTCGATATTGTCCCAACACTAAAGCTAATCTGTTATATTCACATACTTGTGGCTTTTCATATAACATATCATCTGTTAACTCGCTCAAATATTTATTAATCTTAATTTTTATACCATCAAAATAACTAACTAATTCTTTCTTGCTTAATGTACAGTCACTTTTAATTTCAAGAGAATTTAGATTTTTCTCGTGAAAGATGGGCTCGCTGTACTGCTCTGGATTAATAAACCATCTATCAAGAGAATGAAGTGTCTGATATAAGTGCTTCCAGATAGGCATTTCGCAGACAATACCATTTAAATTACACGTTTTTAACGCTATATCCATGTTATAAAACATAATATCAGTTTGCTCAATAATAGTATCAACTAACTGTCTTTCCATTTTATCTCTCCCTATTTTTACTCATGATATTTTTTTCTTATAATAATTTAGAATTATTTAATACTACGATGATATTAATTGCACCTCTTAGATACCTTTATTTATTCTCTTCTACTCTATCTCGAACCAACTTACTACTCTATCCTTTTTAAATCCTAACTCTATTGCTAACCTCATAGACTTTTCATTTTGTTCATCAATATGTACAAATGGAATTCTATTATTATGATGAGCTTTCTTAATTAAATTTAACATAACATCTTTAGCATATCCTCTCTTTCTATAATCAGGCAAAACATGTAAAAATCCGATAGCCCCATCATCTTGTGTAATTCCCCAAGCTATTAGTTTATCTCTATAACGAACACATGAACTTGCTCCATTTGTTATCCTTTCAATAATGTATTTAATAGATATAAAGTCTTTATAATCTGAATTTTCATATATAATCTCAGCATCATTAACTGTTAATTCTTCCACACTATGTGTAAGTTCTACTTTTGATGTTCCACCTAATAATATTAATCTCATAGTAACTAATTTCCATTTTATTTTATGCTCTTTACTTAAAATAGGAATCATCCAATCTTCAATAATTGCAAAGTTTTTATCTTTATTATCTAATCTACTTTTTATTATTTTAAGTTCCTCTTCTGATTTCGAACTTATGTAAATCCAATTTCTATCACTTATTCCCTTAACTAAAACTGAATCACCTATTTTTTCTACATAATGTATTGGATAATTTTCGATAAAGTTTATAATATTAATATTGCTAATTTGATTTTTCATTAAAAACTCCACTACCTTATTCTTTTGGTTCAAATTTTTCTCCTCCTATTTCAATAACTTTAAACAACGTTTAGCACTAATTTAAAATATTAATGTAGAATAAAAATAAGCCTTTATATCTCAATGCTTAATAGTCAATATAATTTATCATATTATTAAATATAGGCACATTTTAAGAACATGTAATTAAGCTTTTAAATTTCCAGAATCCTTATTATTTTATTTTAAGATGAGTATAATGTTAGTTATATAACATTATACAACTAACTGGTTTAAGCTTTCCATTATATTTACAATATAATGAAATTACTTATTTTCTAAAAAATACCTTTGAATGATATTAAGAGTAAAGTCATATAGATTCAATTACCAGTTCTCCTATACTCAAATTATATTGTTTCAATTTAACCATTGCCATTGTAATAAATAATCCGCCGATTTATTTAAATTCCATTGCACAATTTTCTGTAAATCTTCTTTTTCTAAATACTCAAGTTTTATCATTTTTAAATACCCCCAGCAACATGTAATCTAATTTAGATTTTCACAATACACAATGTTCAGGTCCATTAAATAAGATTTATTGTATATAGTTCTCTATAGAAATTCATAAATGCATTATGATATGTTATTTAGCTCGTTTAATCTCAATGCAAGTTCTTGAGCCTTAACTAACGCCTCAATATCATCTTTAGCCGGTATATTATTTGTATGTATCGTACTTACACTGCCGATTAACGTTGTATTAATTTGATGAAAAATGATATTCGCAGTTCTTGAAGAACATTCATAATTGTTTGAGTCACCACCTGCTGAAATAACAAGTACACCATTTTTCTTTTTCTGTTTAAACTCACTGTCTTTTCTTATGCATCTTGAAGAGTAAAATAGCTGTAGTCTACTTGCAAAACTTAAAAGTTGCCCCGTAAGTTCAGAAAAATATATTGGAGAAGCTATTATTACATTATCAACTTCATTAAGCAATTGATATACTTCTTGCATTCCATCATTAATAGAACAACCCTTGTTATGCCAACAATATCTACAATCTACACAAGGGCTAATATTGTTATTGTAAGTGTAAATTACTCGTACTTCTCCATTAAGATATTTTATCATTTCATTAACTAAAGTCATTGAGTCTCCATTTTTTCTCGGAGAACCACTAATAATTAGTGTCTTCATAGCTTACTCACCCCCTCACAATTAATTTCATATTACTATACTACGTATTCTTTTCATTGATACTTAAATTTCTATATATCAAATCATCCCGATTATCAAACCCAAGTGATTGCCAAAATTTATTTCCCAAATCATTTGAAACAAATGCAACAAGTGCAACCTTATTAATTTTCTCTTTTTTTAATGCTTCAAGTGATGCATCTACAAGAGTTTTTCCAACTCCCTTATTACGATAATCACTCTTAACCGCTGTATGATATATGTATCCTCTTCTTCCATCATGCCCACACAATATTACACCTACAGTCTTATTTTCCACTTGTGCAATATAATTAGTGTTTGGATTTCTTTTTAGAAGCCTTTCTATTCCCCCAAATGAATCATCTAAACTACGCATCCCCATTCCTTCTGTACTTGTCCATAATTGATATACTTTATTGTAATCATTAATTGTCATAACCCTTATTTTCATATTTTTACTCCTCCAAAACAAATATTAGGATTTAAGCCTCACTTTTCACATTCAATATATGCCATTGGAACATCAAAAACTACTTCTCCATTTTTATTAGCAATCTTATTTAATCTAATCTCAAGATTTGAAAAGACTTCATCCCAATAATCTTCTTTGATTATCTCTTTCCACTCTTGCAAAAATGCTAACTTTATAAAATAATGATTAAAAAATGAACTTCCATCTGCAAATCTCATAACATAATTGTCTCGAACTATTTTTTTTACAGTTAGATTATTCCTACTCATAAGTGCTTTAATGTCCTCACTGGTGTGCCTTTTCTTTATATGGTTATTTAAATTATTAATACAACCTTCTAATTTTAAATCATATAAAATGTCACTAAATACAGAGTAAAATTCATCAAATTGTCCCAATAAATTAGTAGTAAAAATAAGTTTTCCTCTTAACTTTAATACTCTAAAACATTCAGTAATAACTTTATCTGGATTTTCGAAATTATTTATACCCAAATTAGATACTACTATATCTATGTACTCATTAGTAAACGGCATCTCTTCCCCTCTACCTTTTAATATTTCTACATTTTTTATTCTATACTGTTCCTTTTTTCTGTTAGCCCTATCAATTGCTATTTCCCATGGGTCAATTCCGAATACTTTACAACTATCTCCAAACCTTTGTGCCAATTCAAGCAACGGAAATCCAGTTCCACATCCAATATCAACTATCATAGAATTTTTTTGAAGTGGTATATTATTTAGTAATAGAACTCCAAAAGGTGATGACCATAAAGGCAGTTCATCATAACAGCAAAGCATATTATCATCTAAATTTATTTGGTCATGTATAAATTTCAAAATTTGCATCCCCTCTTAGAAAATATTAGTTACCTTATCAATCTTTCTATTGTGTTCTCTATGCTTTCTACAATCCCGAACCTACCATTAAATATATTAAAGTTATAATGCTCATATAAATCCTTTGCTGATATATTTCCATTATCAAGTGTTGTATTAGTTTTCTCTGGAATGATAACCTTAAATCCATACTCAAAAGCAACTTTACAAGTAGTGTCTATACAATATTCTGTCTGCATACCTGTAATAATCAATTGACTTATACCTCTTTTATCCAGATATTCTTTTAAACTTGTCTCCTTAAAAGCCGAATTATAATTTTTGCATATTACCTCTTCATTTACCTTTGGAGCTATTGGTCCATAAATCTTCCATCCATCTGACTTCGGTTCTAATTCACCTCCCAATTTATCATTGTGTTGAATATAAATTACTTCTACATTATTTTCTCTACATACTTTAATTAATCTTTTTATATTGCTTACAACTTCTTCTACTTCGAAAGGTTGTGCTAATATTAATGCGTTTTGAACATCTACAACTAAAAGTGCTATATTTCCCATCTCTATATCTCCTTCATATACATTTATTTTTTTGAATTAACTACGCTGATAAAAATAACTCTCAATCCTCCGCTTTCATATTTATCTATACTCAATTTTAAATTCATCCGTTTCATGCCCAAATATTATCTTTATGAAATGATAAAGTTTTATAAATTCCCTTATTTTAAAAAAGCTTTCCTTACCTTGTTCTATATTTAAAGAGAATTTACCCCCTTCAACACCAAGTTCAAAACCCTTTTTTGAAATACAAGCATCACCAGTAATTAATACCTGTGTTTCCTTTCCATTTACTATGTAAGAAATGTGACCTTTTGTATGCCCTGGAGTAGAGACTGCCCAAAATGAACCATCGCCAAAAATATCAAGACATTTTCCAAAAATCGGCATATCTTGTCCTACAAGAAAATCTATTTTTTGTAAGTTTACCTTGTTTTTAAAAAAATCAGAATATACAAGAGGAAAAAAGTTTTCCTCACATTCACAATTACCATATACATAAGGTATTTCATTCGGCAATGATGGACTACCCGACGCATGTTCATGAATATGCGTCAGAAAAACACCGTTTAAGTTTATACCTCTTTCTTTAAGTTGAAATTCAATTCCTTCTGAATTATTATTTTGGATATAATTTCTAAAATATTTTTTCTTCAATATACCTTTAAAGTTTCCCCCAACTTCATTTGAAAATGAACTATCAAATCCAGTATCAATTAAATAATCACCATACTTCTCATGTTTTACTATATGTGCTAATACTGGTATGTTTGCAACACCGTCTTTTAATTTAATTGCATTTTCACTTTTAAGATTTAGTAATCCAGATATTTTACTAACAATCGTCCCCGTTCTTAAAGTTTCTATCTTTATTGATGAAGAATTTATAAATACAGATTTCCAATCATTAAATTCCGATTTCTTCACCATATAATTACTAATATTATTTACTTTCTTCATCTAATCCCATCCTTTAGTTAATAGGCAATACTTTCATAATAAAACCCTAATAAGTCATTATTTAATACATTGCACCAAAATAAGAATTGAGTGAGTATTTCTGAATTCAGAATATTTTAAGATAGTGTTGCTTGAAAACATAATATACCATTACTAAAACCCTTGATAACATTACCTTCATGTTTTAAATAAATCGAATTATCACCATAAACTGGATAAATGAATTTTACTTCTATTTTATTCGTCCGAGTTGTATTACAAAGTTCTTTCAAGATAAACAATCCCTGTACAACAGGATTTTCAGTAAGATGAATTGAATTTGTGTCTTTTGTTAGATGACTAAAGTCTGCAATTTCTTCTTTTGAGAAACTACGCCATAAATTCTTCTCGTCTTTGTTATCTTCTATTAAATAGGTTTTTTAACAGAAACATTAATCATTAAATATATTGTTAATGTTTCTGCAATTTCATTTTCAATATATCCACTGCACTTAGCTATACATAGCTTTTTATTACTTTTTACAACATCATTTCTATATGTTTCTTCATTTAATTCTGACTGAAAGCATTGATATTTAACTTTAGCAATAAATGCACCCTCGTATAATGTAGTTGTAAGCATTGATAATACATCAGTCATAATAACAACGAATGTTATCACTAATATCTTATCTAATATTCGCAACTCATAAATTAGTTTTAATTACTCTTATCTTAATTCTGATTATTGTCAATTCCCAATATTGGATACTGAAAACCAGTTAGTCCACAATGATATAATATCTCCTAAATAGAGAAGATAGATGTTTTCCCCCTGAGAGGTAAGTGATTACCAATACTCGTAAAAAAGCGTATCATTCCATCAGTGAGTTTTCTGTGTTTTAGCTGGTTGGGTTTCCAATTTTGGAATTACATTTTTGGAAGTACCCGTGTCACAAACGAGCTTGCAGCCTCATTGATAGAAGTGGAATCTCTACTCTATCTCACTTTTACAAAAGGAGATGTTATATATGTCAAAACACTTAAACAGTCTTGTAATAGGCATCGATGTTGCTTCTGAATTCTCTTTTGCAGCAGTCCTTGCGCCTGACGGCAGTAAATATCGGAAGCCTTTTAAAATCTTTCATACTGCAGAGGGATTCAAGTATTTTATTGAGCAAATAAAAAAAGCAGAAGAAGAGTTTTCCACAAAGCCTGTGTTCTTTATGGAGTCCACAGGCGTGTATCATCTAACTCTTTTCCACTTTCTAAAGGATAACAATTTCGAAACCTTCGTTATCAATCCTCTTGTTACTAATTGTAACAAAAATAAGGACATTAGGAAAGTGAAAAATGATAGAAATGATGCATTATCTATCGCAAGTTTAGGAAAATTTGAAGATATCAAGGTTTCATCCGACTCCGACATCAAAATTCTCACTCTAAAGTTATTAGTACGCGATTACTATAAGCTTATTGATACTAGGTCCGTTTTTAAAAAGAAACTTAGTAGTTCTTTGTGCATAACCTTTAATGGATATCAAAATGTATTTTCTAACACCTGCGGATTAGTTTCAATTAACATATTGAAAAAATATCCTAATCCACAGGCAGTTATTTCAGCTCCAAAGCAAGATATTATAGATATTTTGCTTACTTGAAGAAAGGGTGTTAATTGGGCTGAGAAAAAGTACACTAAGCTCGTAGAGTCGGCTGAAAACGCTCAATTTGTTAGTCTAACGTCACCATGGTTATCAGTTTCTATTACTACTTCTATATTTATATATGAGGCAATTGATGGTGAAGTAGCTACGCTTTTAGAAAAGATTGAAGATTTTATAAACAGTGATGAAATGTCCATAGCTTTTCGTAAAAATATCTTGTTACTAATGTCAATACCAGGCATCGGATATAATACAGCGATAACAATATTAGCTGAAATTGGTGACATTGACAGATTTATTACTCCTAAGCAGCTTGTAGCTTTCTTCGGAGTTGATCCTGCAGTTAATGAATCAGGTAAGTTTAAGGACGATAAAGTTAAAATGTCCAAACGTGGTACAAGGTTTGGTAGACGAGCCCTATATGCCGTTGCCTTAGCTTCCATTAGAATCAAACGTAATGGAGAAGCCACAAATCAGGTTTTGCTTAACTACTACAAAGAAAACCTAAAGGGCAAAAAGGCAAAAGTCGCTTTAGTTGCGATTATGCACAAACTTATTAAATACCTATTCGCTGTTTTAAGAAATCAACAAGAGTATCAAGTTAGAGATCCTAAATTACATCAAAAAATGTTTTTAGAGAATAAAACTGTTCTAGTTGCCTGATTAACTGTATCACCTTCCTTTTTTTGCCATCGTTCGTGTTTCGAAATGTTTTTTTTGTTGAGCTCAAAATTAATGTAAATAAATATTAAAATAATTGTTGACTTTAACTAGCTGGTCTTTATCTTCATAATTGCTAACTTCACAAAAAATTTCAAAATCAAGTATATATCAAATCATACAATTATTACTATACATTTTACATTTTCATTTCTCTCATACTGTATAAAAAATTCATATCAACTATTTTTTATATAAATATAATGTCCCATTTTTAGGTCTTTTTATATTTTGTCCATTAACACCCCTACTTTTAGGTTTTTTTTGTAATGTATTTATAAAGAAGCCATGACAAACAATTAATACATTATTATTTGATTCATCCTTTATACTATCTAAAAACTCATTCACTCGTTTTTGAGTATCTTTTTTATTTTCCATTTGGGATTTATGCTGAAAAAACCAAGCAATTCTCCCACTTATACACCAAAATGTATAAGGCAGTTTTATATTAGTATTAAATATTGGTTCTATAGGCACTTTTCTTAACAATTTAGATTTTATTATTTCACCTTTGAAAATAGACTGCGAAGTTTTGATGACTCTTGATAAGTCACTTGAATAACATTTGTTCCATAATATGTCCCCTACTTCAAATTTATTTTCTATAATATCACTATTATCATACTGTTTTACCCATTGCTTAAAATCATCTGATGTCATAAACATCAAGTTAGCTTTGAATATGATTTTAGAAAGATAGAAAATGCTGATTCTATTATAATTGCATTCCCATTGTATGTATATTGTTTACCTGGTGTATTAATGAAATTTTTGGAGGACTATTATATTTATCGTAAAAACAAAGGTGAAATCAACAAAATTATTAGGGTTTATACTATAGTAAACTGTGGTTTTCCAGAACCAAAGATAAATACTGAGGCAATAAGAGTAATCAAAAACTTTTTTAAAAGATTAAATTTGAATTGGAGATTTGGAATTGGAATAGGTATGGGTGAATTTGTTGGCACCACTAAAGTTTTGCCAAAATCATTGAGAATGCCCATAAATAATCAGCAATTGAACCTGCCACACTTCCTTCTAAAAGTGCTTTCCAAAGAGGGTATAACATTGCACTTGGTAAGACAAATATTACTGTAGAGAATACAAAGCCTGACAATGCAATAACCATCCCCTGCATTTTTGTTACAACAATTGTTTCATTTGGTGAGATACCTTGGGCTAATAGTGATTTCCTAAAATGTGCAGGTATTCCGTAAATTTTATATGCAATAAAATGACCAAATTCATGGATTATAATTAAAATTAGAACCATAAAAAGCAAAAATCCAAATTTCATAAAATCCTCCTCAATTATATTTTTTATTAGTGAGCATTAGGTTACAATTGTTCATTTACCGTAGATTTACGATAGATGTATCCTTTATGAAAGTTGCGAATTAATTAGGTAATCTTTTAAATAAATAATGCAAAAATAAACTTGCTACTGCTAACTTATATTTTTTCTCAATGGAAATGGAATCCGTATCATTCATAAAATTTTGAACATCTTCTAACTCAAGTTTCGCATTATTGCTAAATTTTCATATTCGATTTCAAACTCACTTATTAATGCATCTATTACTCCTTTAATTCTGTCGTCTTCATTTATCATCAATATCCCATCAGTTGGCATAGAAATCATGCTTGATAAATATGAAGGGTCCGTAATATTTGAATTATTTATGCTCACTTTATTATTCTCATTAAAATTCTTTAAGTTAGTAAAAAAACCGAGAAAATTATTTTTCCCATCCATAAAATCTTTTAACCATTCATTTTCTATTCCAGTTATTTTACTCAAAGATTTGAGTTCGATTTTATAATTTTATTTAAATTTTGTATATTTTCCCTAATAATACAATCATTCTGATTTATATTTTTACTTACACTTTGTCTTATAATCTTAATCTCCATATATTTTCACCTTAACTTTCATAATAATCTACAACTATTCATATCGTGGAATTGCGGTTGATGTAATATTTCATGAATATGAAGACATAAAAATACTTCATTCATCAAGTACAGTAGCACCCGTTATTGCGTCTACATCTACTTTCTGCTGTTTTATAATTTTAGTAAACACTCCTTCTGCATAAGTAAAATAAGGACTTTTCCGATTATCTAACCCTTCAATATTAACAATTTTATGATTTTCAATCATTACTCTCACCTTATACGTATAGTTTCCAGCCTGTGCTCCACCTTTATATATTCCATCACTAATCTTTGTAAAGTCGATATTTTTTATAGCCATATTTCTTATTTTGTTTAAGTTCATAGCATTAATGGTTGCAATTCCAATGCTTATAACTATAATAGGTACTAATATCATAACTACTGTTTTTTGTTTAATCCGTCGCTTTATATCCCTTATACCCCATGGTTTAAGAACAGAAACTCCAAAAATTAGTAAAATTGACACTAACTCAATTAAAATATATACTATGGCTTTCTGTTGAAAATTTAAATACTCTCTGCTCATTGAATTACTTAAGCCTGCATCTGATATGGATGTCATACCAAATAGATCCTTATTTTTCAATTACTGATTACAGTTTTAACCAAATCCATAAGTTATTTTTTCTTTAACCTACTGTAATTTTTAAACTAAACTACTAATTCATCCACCTTTTTCATCATTCAATAACTGTTCCTCCACCTCATTTACTTCCATTGAACAAACCATCAACTTCATCTGCACCATCTATAGTCAAATCAATATAATCGACCTTATCAAAAGAATTTACATATATGCCCAATTGTTAGGTAAGTTGGGCTGTTGAACTCGAAGTAGACACTGCTTTAATATTTAGCCCTTCTTTTTCTTTTTCAGGTAGTTTTACAATTTTGCGATAAACAGTAGAACCAGTTCCAAGACCAATAATCAACCATCTTAAATATACTCAACTGCTTTTTTACAATTTATTCTCATTCCACCCTTTTATAAAATTCATTTCCAATTTTGAAGAAATAACTACATGATGAACCTGAATTGTTACTGGCATAAGAATTTTATTACCTTCTTCAAAAAATTTTCCCTATGTACCATTGGAAATAGGAAAAAATTGCTTCCTTCATTATTTACATTAAAGGATGTATAATTAAACCAAGGCAAACATGAAACAACAAAAAAATTATTTCGGAACTGTTACTGTATTGCAAAATACAGTAACCCTATTTTTGTTACCTTGTAATTAGAAACTTCAATATAAGAAAAATACGAATTTATTATAACTAATTATTATGATACTTTATTATGATTATCTAATGTTAAAATATATCGCACATCAACTAATTGTCTCTTCATAATTTCACAAGAACATTCATCATCATTACAAATAAACCCATTAAATTCATAAAAATTCCTTGCTTTGATGTTTTCTTTTAACACCCATAAGTAACAATTTTCATATCCTTTTAGTTTCATATCAATTATAGCTGTCTGTAATAATTTTTGCCCGTAACCTTTTCTGAAATGGTCTGGAAGTAAATAAATAGAAACTATTTCTCCCCAATTAGCAAAGTTAACATCTCTTGCTTTACCGTAAGCAACACAACCCACTGGTGTTTCATTTTCATTGATAAGTTGTGCTATTAATATATTATTATTTATCCAATTTTGAAAAGAAGATACCCAAAAATTACATTTCAATACATCTAAATATTTTTGTGGCACAATACCTTTATAGGCAGACTTCCAACTTAAAGCATATATGTTACTAATCACATTTACATCTTTCAAAGTTGCTTTTCTTATTTTCACATCCATTATTTTCACCCCCTTCTAATCTTTAATTGAGCGTTCTCCATTACCCACTTAATTACACTGTTGAATAAATCGTATTTTTAGGATATATTCAACATAAATGAACATTATGACTTACTTCAACCACAAGTAATCTTTTTTTATTTACTTTAACAAATATGACATAGGTGTAAACCTAATACCATTAACAGTAAGCTCTTTGTCTGTATCAAAAAAAACAAGTCTATGATAAACTTCTATTGCATATGGAGATGAATTTACTGTAGTGTTGCTAATATTACTCTCACCTTTACATCTCTCTATAACTGTCTGAAATAAACTTCTGGCTATACCCCGTCTATGATACTCTTTATTTACAAACAGCATACTTATATGATTAATTCCTCTTGTTGCAATTACACCTATTAAATCATAATTATCTACACATCCCCAAAAGTATAATTCCCCTTTATCAAATTTTTCGATAACAGAATTGTATGAAATGAATTTTCTAAATTCCTCAATGCCTTGTTTTGAGCAATCTGGTGCTTCAAATTCTCGAAAAATTCTCCACACTAAATCAAGAGCATTTCTGATATCATTTTTCTGTAACTTAGTATTTTCCAAACAAAATCACCTGCCTAATAAAATTTATTGATCCACATTTTATGAATATTCCGACTTAATTTTCTTTTTCAAAAACTAAATCAAATTCTTTAATTTTACCATAAGCATCGGACTTAGATGGGATGGCGGTAATGAATCTCCAACCTTCCTTACTATATTTATCAATTAACTCTCTATAATCTGCCTTTCTAACCAATCCTTCTGTTTTTGCTGTGACATATATATAATTATAAATTTTAATCACATCCCTCAATTACGTATTTTTTTACCATTTCGCCCTAACTCTATAAAAATTATAGCATATTATACATATTTTTACGTAACTATATTCTATAATAGTAAATATTTTCATTTTAAAATACCATATTATTCGATTTCAAAAAACATTATTCGTACTTTAAATTGCAATAATTATGTTTCAGTATTCTCATAGTACAACGCAACAGGTTTATTAATTAAGTGATGCTTTTTTTGAAGTTCGACGTAAAAATATCGTAAAATTCATTACGAATAATACGATAGTTTAATGAATTATTTGGTTTTAATACATATTTTTGCTCCCCTTTCTTTTAATTAATTCAGTTATAATGTTTATGTTAGATAATATTACTCTAACTGATATTTCATTAATTCGTCATATCGTACAAGTATTAGGCAATATATTTTTATATATCCCCCTGAATATTCAATACCATCCTCAAGATATTTCCATCCAGTCTTTTCATAATAATTGCAGATATCAGTATAAAGGAAGAGTTCATTAAAACCTGCTTCTCTACAATATTCAATTAAAAAAAGTTGTAATTCTTGTCCACTCTTTCTTCCTCTGTAATTTTCTTTAACAAATAATGCTGACAACCAAGGATAAATATCCTGCCTACTCATTAAATCACTTCTCCATAAACCTATAGTTCCAACTAATTCATTATCTATAAGTGCAATAAAGGTTAAAGGTAATTGATTCTTTTTTAGACTATGCTTTATTATGCTTTCAAAAAAAGCATAATTATTATCATTCCCGAATTCTCTCCAAACCCAATTTGTTACTGTATCTATATATTCTTTATGGTCTGCTAAGTGCCCAATGATAAGAATAATAAACTCCTCCCCTTACTTCATAGTAAAATACTATTCCACCACAATATATGAACATTACGCAACATCTACTCTTCAACATATTTTGATTCAGATTGATATTCATAAAAACATCTGGTCTATTTTCAACATACAAATTATGTATCTCAGTATTAAGTTTACTGATATCATTGTAATCACTACTAATTGCTTCTCTTACTTTTAAATTCATAAAAATTCCTCCTCATTAGTCTGTTATATTAACCAATCCGTCATGACATATAATATTGCAATTTTTTATTATTGTTCCTCTTTGTTCAAGCTTATTTCTTGAAATCTTTTCTCTGCTACTTTTATTGCATCAACACCCGTTTTGCATAACACATTAATACCTTTAACAATAGTTACAATTATAAACGCTTCTACTAATTCTTCCATAGTTAAACCCGCCTCAATGGCCGCAACAGCATGTGCCTTTGCACCGCTTACTTCATCATCCAAACTATCTAATATTGTAAAAATTAATTCACTTGTCTTTTTAGGCAAATACCCATTTTGAATAGATTCACGCATTCCCAAATAGCCTTTCAATCCATCTGGAGAATATTTTGAGAGTATTTCAGCGAATGGCGGATTCCATTTTAATTCGGTCTTATAATAATTAAGTATATTTTCAAAATCACTCATAACTAAATCTAACCTCCTCGTATAATGTAGTTGTAAGCATTGATAATAAATCAGTCATAATAACTACGAATGTTATCACTAATATCTTATCTAATATTCTCAACACATAATTTAATTTTATTTAACCCTGTCTTAATTTTGATTATTGTCAACTACCATTCCTGGGTACTTTAAACCAGTTAGTCCACAATGATATAATATCACCTGAATAGAGAAGATAATGTGATCCTCCTGAGAGGTAAGTAATTACCTATACTCGTAAATTAGCGTATCATTCCATCAGTGAGTTTTCTGTGTTTTAGCTGGTTGGGTTTCCATTTTTGGAACTACCCGTGTCACAAACGAGTTTGCAGCCTCATTGATAGAAGTGGAATCTCTACTCTATCTCACTTTTACAAAAGGAGATGTTATATATGTCAAAATACTTAAATAACCTTGTTAGGCATTGATGTTGCTTCTGAATTCTCTTTTGCAGCAGTTCTTGCTCCAAATGGCAGTCATTACAGGAAACCCTTTAACATCTTCCATACTGCTGATGGTTTCAAGTACTTAATTGAGCAAATAAAAAAAGCAGAAGAAGAGTTTTCCACAAAACCTGTGTTCTTTATGGAGTCCACAGGTGTGTATCATCTAACTCTTTTCCACTTTCTAAAGGATAACAATTTCGAAACCTTCGTTATCAATCCTCTTGTTACTAATTGTAACAAAAATAAGGAGATTAGGAAAGTGAAAAATGATAAAAATGATGCATTATCTATCGCAAAATTAGGAAAATTTGAAAATATCAAGGTTTCATCTGACTCCGACATCAAAATTCTCACTTTAAAGCTATTAGTACGCGATTACTGTAAGCTTATTGATACTAGGTCAGTATTCAAAAAGAAACTATGTAGTTCTTTGTGCATAACTTTTAATGGATATCAAAATGTCTTTTCTAACACCTGTGGATTAGTTTCAATGCTGCTTAATTAGTTATTCTCATCCTTTTTTTACCATCGTTCGGCTTTTGAAACGGTCTTTTTGTTGTGCTCAAAAATAATCTAATAAAAATCAAATTAATAGTTGACTTTAACTAGCTGGTCTCAAATTTGTTGCGTCATTAATTACAAACTCTACTTAAATCTATATAAATCATAGTCTATTATGCATATTTTTATATTACTATGTTTCTAAGATAGTATTTTTCCCATTTTAGAATATTGTATTATTCAATTATCAAATCCGTTGTTTGTACTACATTCAACATGTGTAAATGCTGAGGGTTTTAAATATGTTGAAGTTTTTGACCCAATTGTTAAAGTGAACTGTAAATAACTGAATGCACTCGTAAGTGAAGTATATGTTTTAATTCCTGAAAATGAACCACCTTGTTATGTGATTTTTGAAGATGAAAATAAATTATTAAGTTTACCATTTAATGGCGACATAGATAAATTATCAAAAATTCTGTTTTTAAACTAAATTATAATTAACTAATAAGTGCATCGTAGATTACAAGTTTGAATATATCGTGTTTTTGCGATTAATGAAGACTTTCATGAAGATTATGAACTACCTCTAATATTTATAAAAACTAATATTACAAACTTCCCAATTGCTATGTTCGTTAAATTCAAAGCCAAGTCGTATCCTATTATTTTTGTCTACATAGGTTATAAAGTAACCATCACCACTTGCCATAAAATCACCATATTTTTTCTTTAGAAAGTTGCTTCCATAAGCTTTTTCAACGTCTTCAATTGTATTGCCTTTGGTTATTTCTTTAATTGTTTTTAAAGAAGTATCAGCCATTATTGGATAAATTCCTATAATGTTGTTATCCTTGTCCACTTTTAAGGATACTGTTGGATATATGTAATTACAGTAGTCCTTATCTTCATTCTTGCTAAATAATTCTCCAAATATCTTCTCAATCTTACTTGCATCGTATTTTTCCATTATGTATACACCATTAATATTTTCTTCAATTAAATTTATACTCTCAATTTTTTTATATCTATCATTATTAATCACTCTAAAAATCATTACTGTTCCAATGATGATTAAGAATATAATTATGTAAATCCTATAGTATTTCTTCATTTAAATCTTACTCCTTTAAATTCAATTAATTCGCCAAAGAATACCATTGCGATGTAATAAGAGACCATTTAGAATGATAACAAAACCAACTTCTATAATTATCAATATCAAAATTTTATTTAATAACATCGCCAAGTTTACTATATTTTTTCAAAGTATCTATATATTTTGCTACTAAGTAATAGTTTTTTAGTTCACCAGAATCAAGTCCTTGTATCATAGTAATTTCTTCTGAAAGCTCCTGGCTTCCTTCTACAAGAATATATCCACTTTTCCTTTCTGCTCCAACAATGATAGTAGGTATTGATTTAAAAGGATATGGTTTAAAATTTATAATAGTTTTCTTCATTTTATCCATAAACTCAATATGTTCACTTGCTTGATTTTCATATAACCGAACTGCCTTATCATCATTTTTCACTCTAAGAACAATTATATCTAACGTCTTATCATTCTCTGGTAACCTTTTAATATGGTTATATAATAAATTTTTTTCTACTACTTCTCTTGCATTATAGGATGTATTTAATTCCTGTTTACTATCAATATTGTTATATATCACTGTAGGTCTATTAATAAATTGCTTTATATTATACTCTAATTGTTTTTTATCATCTGAAATTTTATAAGTTCTTGAATATGAAAATACTATGCCACCAATAATTGGTAAACATAACAATAAAATCAAAAAATTTTTTTCACATTGAATCCCCCTTTTTAGCACCATTATATATTACAAGTTCATCATAATTTGTACGAGGATTACGTATTATTACTATAAACATTTACTTGATACTATAATTACTAAAAGCAATTTTATGTTGACTGAATTATTATTTTTTTTGCCAAAATCATCGAAAATGCCCATAAATAATCAGCAATTGAACCTGCCACACTTCCTACTAAAAGTGCTTTCCAAAGAGGGTATAACAATGAACTTGGTAAGACAAATATTACTGTAGAGAATACAAATCCTGATAATGCAATAACCATCCCCTGCATTTTAGTTACAACAATTGTTTCGTTTGGTGAGATACCTGGGGCTAATAGCGATTTCCTAAAATGTGCAGGTATTCCATAAATTTTATATGCAATAAAATGACCAAATTCATGGATTATAATTAAAATTAGAACCATAAAAAGCAAAAATCCAAATTTCATAAAATCCTCCTCAATTATATTTTTTATTAGTGAGCATTAAATAGCTATTCCTCAAGCACAGGTTTTGAGAAAAATGTGACACTAACCCACTGTAGCGTTAAATCATAAATATTTTTTAAATCCTTTTACAACATCATTAGTATATCCAATAGATTCATAAAATTTATGAGAATCTCTTCTTCTAAAAGCCGAAACAAGCATAGTGAAGTAACAATTTTTCTTCCGAGCAAAATCTTCAATAAAACTCATTAGTACCTTCCCAATTCCCATTCCTCTACAACTGCTTTTTACAATCACATTTTCAACAATTATATATGGTCTACAATCCCCGCCAAGGTCTTTACAAACAATTCCAAGTAATGAACCAATTAAATTTCCGTTATCATCTTTGCCCCGATTGATATGTAATTTTTATCCATTTATTAAATCAAAGCTCTCATTGAATTTTTGCAAATTTGTTTTTCTCTCTAACAATATACTACTTTTAGAGATTCACTCATTATTCCCTTGCTCCAATATTTTCTTGACATACAGTATCCTATTTCGCAAGAATAATTATTTTCATCTAACTTGACTATAGAAATACCTCCAATTACTTCACCAGTTTTTTTTACTTCAATAGCCCAATTATAGATATTATTATGTTCATACTCATTAACCCACTGCTCGATAATTTTTTTAGTACCTTCTACATTATTATGTGGCTTCCAAGTTAAGAATTTTGTAACTTCCCTATCATTTACCCAATTCTTGAACATATCATATGCATAATCACATCTAAATCTTCGCAATAATAGCCTGTCTGTATTTATTATTTGAGTACCCTTCTGCGTTAACATAACAATTTCTCCTTTTGAATTTAAATTAGAATAATTGTAATTTATATAATTTACCTACTTGTGTACTGTCCACCTATCCTCTAACATCACATCCATAATTAGTTTGTCCTGATAAATCTACTATTCAATAACAAATTATAGGTTTATTACTATAAATGATCACTTTTATATCCATCAATTAACACTTTAAGTAAACTCAATGCTTTATCAGTGCCTTTAATTTGAATTCTACTTATTATAAATAATGCCTAAACTGTTGATTTTACAGTATAGGTAAATAAATGTTAGCAATTTTGCTCATTTATAGTTTATTATTTCCAAATTCAAATTAATGGATATTACGAACTAATAATATTAACCTACTCTTTTAGAATCCCTTAATATCTTTAGTAAAGTTATCTCTGTCCTCCTCATTTTCAAACAAATTAAACCAATCACATATTTCAATTGCAAAGTCGATAAATGCTATCCCTTGTGCAGTTATAACATTTCTATCTCTTACGACTCTTTGTGTAATAAAGTTTTCTCTTGGAAAAGGGTCTTTCCCACCATATACTTCAATTTGCTTCTGAGCCCATGTACCAATAGGGGTAGTATATTTAACATCATTAAGAACTCCTGCCTTTGCTAAAAGCACTGTTCCCGCTCCACATATGGCACCTAATAACTTTTTTTCTATATTTATCTTGTTAATTAACTGTATTAATTCTGGCTTGGCATATCCGTAACATCCTCCACAAAATATTAAACCTTCTACATCTTCATTTAATACCTCAGCAACTAATCTTTGTGGCTTGTACAAAATCCCTGAACGACCTTTGATGATTTTGTCTTCATATGCAATTGTAATTACTTCTTTACCTCCATCTGCACCCAATAAATGAGTAATAAATGTTATTTGATAATCTGTCATACCATCAAACATAAACACTAATATTTTTTCCCCCATTTTATTATCCTCCAACTGAATTTTCTTCCCATCCTCTTACGATTACTCAGGTATTATAGATTTATAACTAATAAATATGCACATCAAAAGTTGTTAATCTTCCGTACCTTCTATAATTTTTGTTTTGAATCAAAATCTAATGGCAAACGTTCTAACCCTGCTCAACGTCAGGGTTTGACCGATAAAGTCTACTATTATAAACACATTATTTACTTTAGATGATGTTTTTAATGAACATTATATTGAAGTACGACATAAAAATACCGTAAATTGAGTTATGAATAATATGGTGTTTTTATTGATTATCAGGTTTTAGTAGTTGTGACGCTTTATAAGAAAAAAGCGACTTAACCTACAATAAAAAAATTAGTTTAAATAATAATCTTTCATGATTAAAATGCGAAATCACCATTCTTAAATATAGGTATTTCTTCATTGGTTCTTGTGATTCCTATTATTTCAAGGTCTTCTGTACCTATCATAAAATCTACATGTATACTCGAATCATTAATTTCAAGTTTCCCAAGCTCCTCATTTGACATGTTCTCAATATTCTTTATACAGGGATAGGCGGCACCTATAGCTAAATGACAAGACGCATTCTCATCAAATAAAGTTTTGTAAAATATCGTATTCAACTTTGATATAGGTGAATTATAAGGTACTAGAGCAACTTCACCAAGGTAATGTGAACCTTCATCAGTTTCAATAAGTTCCTTTAGTACCCCATATCCTTTTTCAGCGTAAAAATTAACGATTTTTCCATCCTTAAAAGTAAGAGAGATTTTTTCAATTATGCTACCATTATAACTTAAGGGCATTGAACTTATTACAGTGCCATTTACTCCAGTTTTTTTAGGTAGTGTAAATATTTCTTCAGTAGGTATGTTAGCACTAAATTCTATACCTTCTGGAGTATATTCAGAACCTGAAATCCATATATGATTTTCAGGAAGTTCTATTTTCAAATCTGTACCTAATGGATTTTTATAGTACATATATTTAAACTCATAAGAATTTAAAAAGTCCGAATTTATTTTTAAACTCCTTATGTGCTTGTTCCAAGAAACGACAGAGTCATTATCTTTATCTATCCTCGTAACTTTAAATACAGCCTCCCAGAGTTTTTCTATAGCTTCATCTTCTGAAATATTTGGAAATGCCTTTTTCGCCCAAGCCTTTGTAGGAAATGATGCAATACACCAAGAATTTTTACCGGACATTTTTCTATTTGCATATTCTTTCAGTGCAGAACTTCTTACTTTACTTGCTTTTAATATTCGTTCAGGAGTAATATCCTTCATAAGTTCTGGGTCTTTAGCATCAATAGCTAAAAAAGCTGCACCCTCTCGTGCATAGGATAAATAAAATTTCTTCTGCCATTCTGGAAATTCTTCAAACGCCTCTACTGGTGCATATAAAAACTTAATTTTAGAAAGCAATTCATCCACCCATTCCACAACTACATCCTTAGCCCCTTCTTCATATGCAATCTTTGTGATGACTCTTGTAAATGCTGCACATTCTATAGGCGAAGTTATTACAAGTGTTTGATTTTTTTGAATATTTACTCCAGATTTTACAATAAGGCGAGCATAGTCTTCTAGTGAATTGCTGTCCATATCAAAACTCCTTTTATAATAATTATTAGTTGCACAATAAAATACCATTCCGAAACATCTAATCCTCAATATTTTTTAATTTAAGCTACTTTGCATTTACTATCCTCTATCTTTGTGAATTCTTTTTCCTCCAAAAGCATGAATTGTTCCTGCGATGATCTTTTCACTTTGTAATGTTCCTTTTGGAACATAAAGTTCATCACCTGGATTTAATACAATTTCTTTCTCATTAATAATTACCGTACACTGACCAGAAACACAAACCGTATATTGATCAAATTCATGCTTATGTTCTTTAGAAACTTTATCGGAATAGTATGTCCAAAAAGCCATTTGACTACCATCCTCACCTTCAAAATAATATCCATCGATATCTGGTGTATTTTGCTGATCACTGCTAATATGATTTTTTTCACTCTTCATAAATTCAGGAAAATCATTCATGTTTACCACCTCCCAATTATATAAATTACTTCGCGATTTTTCGAGTACGACATAAAAATTTAGTCAATTATACTATTTTTATCTATTCTATATGATAGATCAATAATCCTTTAAAACATTATTTTAAAATAATGAAATGACGTGAAACCTCAACTTCACGTCATTTTCATTACCCCTATAACTAGCTTATACCCTCATTCATACTTTAACATATTACAATTATTTTAAAATAATCCTATTGATTATATCTGCTGTAGTTAATCCAGTTTCTTTTTCTAACTGTTCACTTACTTTAATTGATATTTTACCTATATTATTTATATATTTTTTAAATTCGCCATTGAGAATTTCTAAATATTTGCCAAATTGGTTTTGGGTTGCTCCAAAAGTATTTGTCATATCTTTTACTAAGCGCATAGTGATTGTCTTATATTCTTCACTTTCCTTAGTATTATTCAGTAACTGTTCCCATTTTTCTACAGCTCTTTTAATATTACCCTCTATATATTCCTCATTCCAATTAATAATTTTATAGGTACTATCTATTCTTTTTTTCTTAAATTCCTCAGTATAGGTATCCTCGTCAAGTTTATTATATTTACTTATAAGAGAACTCCCTTCCTCAGTTTCACTTAAATCATCAAAATCATCTAATAACTCTACAAGCTTAATCCATATCTTTTCCTTCTCATCATTATCTATATCTATGTTTAAGAAGGGTTCATAAGACAATATAAATGCCTCGCCATATTTACCTGGGAATATTCTTCGAAGTATGCTTGATATGAATTCTTTTTTACCATCGATAGATAACTCTAAAGATTCCCTTAATTTCTTTATGTTTTCTCCATCAGAATTGTAATTTTCTAGATTCTTTTCTAGTATATTTGATATTATTATCCTACTCTTTTTTAAATTATTAATATCGTTATCTACTCTATGAAGGGCCTCTTTCATGATTTGTTGCATACTTTTATTGCCATCAATAACTTTTTTAATTTCTACAATTGGAATATCTAATACTCTTAAGGCTCCTATTAGGTTAAGCTTTATTATATCTTCACCTGAATATTCTCTATAATTGTTTTCATAATGTCTTGAGGAAATAATTAGTCCCTGACTCTCATAATACTTAATTGCCCTTTTAGTTAATCCAGTTTTTTCTGATGTGATTTTAATGTTCATTGCTAACCTCCCATAAATCGAAAATTATTTCTTTAGTTCTATAATAATGGTATCCGTAAAGTACAAGTCAATAGTTTTTTATAACAAATGGTTTAAAATATCAAAAAGCATACAACATAATATGAAAATCATATTATGTTTTTCTTTTTTTTTAAAATCTATTATGATTCGTATTAAGGATAAATAATGTACTTTATATTTTATAACACAATTGGAGAGAGGGTTAACGCCTTCTTTTTTTATTTTTGGAAAGTTACCTTGACATTAAAAAAAATCAATGATACATTAGATATGGAAAGAAAACTTTCCATGGATCAGAGGGGAGTAACAAAATTTGAAAAACAGACTTGAAGAGTTAAGGAAACAAATAGGGATTAAGCAAGAGGAACTGGCAGAAACTTTGCAAGTATCAAGGCAAACGATAGGTTCTCTTGAAAACGGAAGATATAATCCCTCTATTATTCTTGCCTTTAAAATTGCAAGATACTTTCAAATGAGCATTGAAGAAATTTTTATTTATGAGGAGAATGCAGAAAATGAAAAGTAAAAATGGTTTTAGTTTATATACCATAGTAGGTCTTGTGGTAGTAACTTTAATGTTTGTTGGTTCAGCAATTGCTATGTTTTTTGTAGGTGGATATACGTCGAAATTTATATCTATAATTATTGCAGTAATGGCTGCAAGTACAATCACAAACAATATGCATCAATTTTTTATTAAAAAGAATGAAAAAGATAAAGATGAACGAAATATTAGTATTGAATGCAAAGCTAAAGCAAAGGCTTTTGATTTTATGAAAATAATATTATGTATTCTTATAATTATATATGTATTTTTGAAAGCTAATTTGCTTATAATTCTACTTATAAGTTTAGCTTATTTGCTTATTTATGGAATTTACATGGCATTCTTCGGCAGATATCATAAAGAAATGTAAAAAGTAATATTGAGTAGTTCCTTTTTTACAATGTTGCAAATCACAGCAAAGAACAAATGACGTGAAAAGTTCAAGTATCAAGACAAACAATTGGTTCACTTGAAAATGGGCGGTACAAGCCATCTATACTACTTGCTTTCAAAATTTCTAAATTATTTAAGGTTAGCATTGAATAAATGTTTATTTATGAGGAGAGTAATATATGAATATGAGACAAATTAGAACGACTTTTTTTTATGGTATGATTGCTTTATTAGGTCTAATATTTGTAATATTAGGGGCTGTATTTCAGAATGACGGTGTAATTTTTCATAGAATGCTCAGAGCTGGGTTTTGGTTAATTGTAGTTGGAAGTGTATTTTTGTTAGGTGGACTTAAAGTACAGAGTAATGAAAAAAATGATAAAGTTTCACAACGATTTAATAATGCCATTTCTGATGAGAGAAACCAGTTTATAGCTGGAAAATCAGCTAGTATCACAACAGATGTAATGCTGGTTTTTAGCATATTAGCATGTTGCGTACTTTCTTTTTTCAGAATGAATAACTATGCTTATATAATTATTGGATATATATTAATAAATAGCATCTTACAACTTGGAGTTAGCATATATTTGCGGAGTAAATTCTGATTAAATATGGGACTGTAAGCTATTTGGGCCAACATATATATTAAGTAGCTTTAGGCTATTTCTTAATTCCTGTTGTTGTGATTCAGAGAAATGTTGGCGAGAACCCTTATATCACCAAAAAGTTCGTTTGTTTCATAGTGAGGTTGTGAAAGTATGGCTTATTTTGAAAATTTATTTTTAATATTGTTTTCAATTATTAAATTAATATGCTCTTGAATTGTTTTTGATTTTGATTTTGTAAAATAATAACAAAAGGTATACAACATAGTATTAATTATCTTGTATACCTTTTATCATGGAAAGTCATAAATAAATTTCAATAGCATTCCTGAAAAATCTAAAAGCATTTCAGTTTATGTATGAAGTAAACCCCTATATTATTGCTAATAATAGGGGTGTCATTAATAGTTGAGAAATCTGTTGCCTTCCAATACTCCAATGGTTTGATATCATACTTAATCTTTATTTACCCGACTTAAATTTATTACCACATTTTAAACAAGTTATTTCTACATTCCTTGCTCCTATGCCTCCTGATAATCCAAATCCCCCTCCTGATGCGAATCTTGATAC
>Ga0209430_1000458_pt1 | contig 41886 bp, 42 predicted proteins | sample BarGraIncub1133A_FD_184504 | JGI IMG/M metagenome (GOLD analysis project Ga0209430, IMG submission 184504) | Arctic peat soil microbial communities from Barrow, Alaska - Barrow Graham LP Incubations 11-33A (SPAdes) (version 2) | ecosystem: Environmental > Terrestrial > Soil > Wetlands > Peat... | reverse complement strand
AGCCTCGCCCTGTTCCGACAGGGCGAACTCAGGTTGCAGACGTGCTCGGAGTTGAATGATCTTCTTGAGCAGAAACTCGGTGAGTCCTTCACTGAGTTCGGCCTTGCATGATGCGCTATCCTGATCCATAATATTATTGTTATCTGAATTATCGGCTCGCTTATCTGAGAGGTGTTCCCCTGCAAGGGATCTCATGGATGCGGGCCTTTCCGATTCTCCGGACTGCATTACTCCTTCCCCGTCATCTGTGCTCAATTCGCTCTGAGACCCTGCAGTACCCGCTCTAGATAGGTACCATAAGCGTCCTCCATCAAGTCGGCATCGCAGAACCAGGAGATGGTTGCCGAGACTGCATCTCCGAGTACCCATCCATCCTGAGAATTCATCCACTCAACTACGATCGCATTTACACCGCGAATGGTTGCGATCACATCTCTATTCAACGGGAGTCCGCAGAGAGCCTCCTGCGTTACGTCGTTGCCGCTTGTAGCCACTTTCAGATCTTTTCCTTTCATTGTTCTTCTCCTCTTTTTGTCTGTTTGCGCTCTCGCGCAAGGAATACGGGCCTGATAGACCCGTTTGACGCTGACCATCCGTCCTGATTCGGCCGTTCGGGCCACACCCCCTTTCTCCAGTCGACCCCAACAACCGAGGTCTGCTAGGCGAAGTATCGAACAACGCGCTTGCCAGGCATCGCACTCACGCGACTGCCTCTAGGCGCACTTTCAGTTGTCAAGGTGCTCACCACGTTCTGTCGACGCCTGAACCCTTAACGTCGAAGTGTCACATTGACACTTTCCCGTTTTGGTGATTGGTCGACTAATTGATAGCTTATCACTCATTATCGCATTGTCAATACCTCACCTTTGTGATGTGTCGACTATTGACTCACGTGAGTTTGTGCTACACTGATTTTGTGCTAGGCGGTTGGCATCTGTGCCCGTATGTCGGGTTTTGCGATGGCCCGCCGATGCCCTGAGGGTGCCACAGACTGGCACTGCTATACGGTGGAATTGGACGATTCTCATGTGAGCTGCCAGAGCACTACGACAGCCACGTCTGAGCTAGGAGGTATCATGGGTTCGAGAACTGAAGGGAGCGCTCCGGACGACAAGGTGTGGAGGGTCACCGCCACCATCAAAGACAAGGATCTGGAGAGGGAAGTGAGGTATCGAGCTATAGACGACGGCATGAAGATCGAGGATCTCGTCGTGGAGGCACTGCGGCATTACTTGGCGACGGCTCCGCCAAGGGTGCACCACAAACAACGTTCTCAGTAGCCCGGGAAATCGCATTCCGTCAGCTCTGACGGAATGCGATTCGAGCATTTCAGCGTTGCTCAGTCACGTGCTTCGGGTGGGCAAGTGCCTATGGGAGCATTATGACTTCGTTGGCAGCTCTCTTCAGTTCCTCCACCGCCCTGATAGCGCATTCTCTCATCTGAGCAGTCGAGGATCAACTCGCGGGTGAGCGTATGTTGATAAGAGAATGCTTGGACTGGTGGCATTCAGGGAGACAGCCGCAATTCGGCTACGTCTCGAGACGCGACCAACCTGCTATTGATGAGTCCGAAGCTCACATCGTCAAGAGAGTGTTTGTGTGGAGAAGCCAGCGATGCCCTCTCCAAGAGATAGCACACGAGCCGAACTGGGCCACGAGATTCTTCCGTTCCTCCTTGGAGATGCGGGGAGTCACACTTCCCTCGGGAGATCTCGTGTACGACCCCCCTTTTTTTTCGCTTTCTTCTTCTATGATGAAACGGCTTCGTACTATTCTGCAAGGACTGTAAATGAAAAAAGCCCCTCACCGTTTTGGGTGAGGGGCTTTCCTATTGTCAACTATTCCTAAAAAACCATGAAGCTAAAACGATACAGGCAATGACAACAACAATAATTCCTATGGAGTACATAATCTTCTCCTTCTCCCGTTTTGTGTAACGAGAGGAATATCAGTACACTGTGTGCGACCGCTCAGCAATGCCCTCCTTCCCAGCGGTCATTTCATGTCTTCAGGTATGGCCTCCCGCCTCAGAATCCGAGTGTTGCCACCAAGGGTATTCTTGTGGTTCTGGGAAAAGCGAACCCCCAGTCAGGTCACCTGACTGGGGGTTTCCATATCGCTCTATGCTAGGGTGCGTACGTGATCATGATCGGCTGGGACGCAGCTACCCAGACGACCGTTGGACCCTTGTCTACCCGAACGTCGTTCCTCTCTGACGGTCAGACATTACGATGAGAACAGCGCGTGAGCTAATTTGCCATAGTGACCGGGTTCCATGTCGCTCCACCATCCGCAGTCTTAAACATCCCTCCGCCAATTTCAGCAACGCCCCAACCGGTCGTGTAGTCGCTGAAGCAAGAGGGAATAACACGCTGTTGTGACACGGGGCCCAACGTCCAGGTGCTGCCGCCGTTGGATGTTCGATAGAACTGAGAGAACTGCGTCACGTTGTTTCCATTGTGCAGCAAGAAAATCACCAGGGCAACACCATCTTTCTTCTGTTCTCCGAAGAACACGGGGGGATAAGCGCTGCCATAGTAACCATCCTGATAGATTAGATCTTTACATACGCTGGGGGCAGGTAATGGAGCAGGATGCCACGTTGTGCCGCCGTCCGTCGTTTTGAACATTGGAATAGCCGATTGTCCATGATCTTCGCAGGTCACGAAACCAGTTTGCGGTGTTGAGAAGGCCATGCCGGTGGGATATCCATTCACCCCGCCCATTTCAATGTCTCCCACAAGGGAGAACGTCTTGCCGCCATCGACGGTCCGGTACAATGCTTTCCCCATCAGCCCCGCAGCGGGACCGCTTGTGCTCATGAGAAACCCATGCGATGCATCCGCGAAATCCATGGAGAAACTGCCGCCCTCCTCGCCCTCGTAACCCAGCTTCATCACGACGGGAGCGCTATGCCATGTCAAGCCCTTGTCGCTTGTGCGGTAGACCACGATATCCGAATGCAGGTCGGCGCCGCCGGCGCGTGTTGCCAAGAACGCAGTGCTGCCATCAGGGAAACTCGATGCAACGATTGATCTCCCTGCCATATCTGGCGTCGGAGTCTCCTTCCAGGATGCTCCGCCATTCAGCGTTTGCAGGATATGACCGTTTGTAGACCACGCCCATCCCCACCCAGTCCCGCTATGCATCCATGCGATTTGTGAAAGGTTCTTGGGCACTGTCACGACCGCGTCTCCATCTGATATTGTTATCGTCTGCGTATTCTGATCCCAGCCAACCGTTGTACCAAGGTTCTCAGAAACAAATCTCAATGGAAGCATCGTTCTGCCGTTGATGATCTCAGGGACTACCTTGGCATTTGTTGAATCGATAGAAGTACTCACGCCATTCACGGTCGCGACGCTCTTGCCGATCCACAGTTGAAGAGTCTTGGTTCCAAGCGTTACTGTCACTTTTCTGGCGACTGCATTCCAAGCAATTGTTCCACCGAGAGCTTCAATGATCGCACGGATCGGAAGCAGTGTCCGCGAGTTCTTGATGATTGGAGGTGAATCGAGCGTTTTCGAAGCCCCATTGACCGTGAACATGGACTTGCCTATGTGAAGGACAAGGACCGTCTGCTTCTTTACAGGAGCAGGAATATATGTTACTGTCCACTGTGCGTAGACCGTGACATCTGCTGTTACTGCCGTCGCCGCTGTGAATGCTGTACCACCGGTTGTTGCTGTGAACCAGCCTGCAAACGTAAAGCCGTCCTTTGTCGGATTTGGTGGAAGGATAGCAAACGCACCAGAAACAATGCCTGTTTCTGGACCAATGGCTATTAGCCCACCCTGGGTGTCAAAGGTGACGGTGTACGTGGTGGATGAGATCGCTTCAAACTCTACCGTTACTGCTATTGCTGCTGCAAGGCCTGGAACTGTTAGTTCAGTTCCGTTACCTACTACTGCAACGTTTCCGTCTACTGTCCATGCTTTAACTTGATAGCCTGTAGCTGGTACCGCGGTAAAGACTACGTCCTTACCCCCTGCTACAAGAGCCCCCGTAGCGATAGCTACTGAAGCAACGGTTGCTCTCAGGGTACCGTTAGCTCCTGTTACGCCGAAGGTGACGGCGTACGTGGTGTCCGCCCTTGCAGAAGTCATAGACACGAAGATCCCTGTGAACAGTGACAGGACAAGACATGCTGCGATGAAAACTGATAGGACCTTTCTCATATCTTCTTCCTCCCTCTGAGATTTTTTATCTTGACAACAGAACTACCATACCCACGCGTGCGGAAAACATCAAGCGTTCTGTTCATTTGCTCAATGACCTCGACAACTTTCGTGGGACCAGACTCAATCACCTGGTGAGTTCATGTACCAAAGAGCAAGGGCACAAATCAGAAATACCACGACTACTCCGAAGATTTCCATGGGAGTCCCTCCTAATTGGCGTTTCTTTGACGCGTATCGACAGATGGCAAGTGTGGCGCGATTCCACCCTTGCCATTCTCAAAGGTGACGAGTGCTGTAGCGGAGATCTTCAGCAGCAGGGGCCCCCAGAGACGACTACTCCGCCAAGACGATCTAGAGGTTGAGATTATTGAAGATGGTCGGGGCGAAGTGCCGGTCACGCTCGATCCTGGGGGCGCCGTCTGGCCATTTCAATGACTCAAGCTCAGTAAGAGAAAAGTAGCCCCACTCCTTCTCCTGTCCGATGACGTAGCCAAAACACAACCGTTCCTTCGGGTCGTACTCACAGACATACCAGATCCACTGACTGAACGGATCAAACAGCTTTGCATAAACCATCTTGTCCGCAATGGCCGTTTCCTCGGTGGCATACAATAGCGGAACGCAGTCGATGATTCCCTGTGGCAACAAGTGCATGCGACTTGTCCCTGCAACGTCAGTCATGAGGAAATGTCCGTACAGGGTTATCCACGAGGGACTCGTACTGTTCTTTCGTCAACAAGTCCAGGAACGGGATGCTGCAAGCGTTCATCGCGACGACCTTCGCCCCTTCCTCGGAACCAAACTGGGTCAGGAGGTTTGCCCGCTCCTCCGCGCTGATGCGTGGGGTCACGGTTCCGGTCATGCACCACTCAGTCATCTGATCTGCCATAGCAATGTACTTACCGATGTCTGAAACATCACCCTTACCGCTAAAGAGGTCACCTACGACCTTCAAATTACTTTCGCGTACAATTGCCAGTTTGTCCTCGGGAGATCTCGTCTCAAAGCCCGTTTTTCCGCCTTCGACCGAGATCGTCGGCTCCTTGGGCGTATTTGGAATTCCCCGTGGACCGGGCGCGATGGTTTTCAACGTGAATTGGTACTCCCGGAACTTGTCACTGTAGCCTTTGAGTGTGGCTTCGACGATATCGCCAACAAACGCCTCGTCAAACGAAAAGGCCGTACATTTGTAATCCTTGCCCGCATCGTCGCGAAGCACAATCTTCTGCATCTGGGCGTCGCCAGAGCCGTCCTTCTTTGCGAAGGTTTTGGCTGGTTCGCATTTACTAATCGTGTACATTGACATGTCTAATTCTCCTTTGAATTTGTCTGGTAGATTCGGATTCTTCAATGGGCTTCTCGTTCACGTCGTATCTTCTGTGCCTGACTCGCTGATGATAGTCATAGACTGGTCTCCACCAAGGGTGTAGATTAAACCTACACCCTTTTCGAGGTCTTTGAGTCTCTGAATCGAGTGTGTTCTGCCAAGGGTCGGGGCTTTGCACTCACCCTTTGCTGAGCTCTCCAGTTCCTGGATAGATTGAGTTTCACCAAGGGTACCAACATTACTGGTACCCTTTTCCGACCTAGTACCAGGGGTACGCACTTGATGCGTACCCTTTTCGGATCCAGTCATAGACTGGTTTCCACCAGGGTCTCTACGATTTGGAGGCCCTTTTCAGAGTCTTCAAGACCGCGAAGTGCATGTGTTGTATCGCTGAATTCAAGCACGTCGCTGATGTCTTTGGCTACGAACCATGGTTCGCCATCGACCATGATTGTACGGACGGGCGAAGTGTTGAACTGGAACAACCGCAATTCTGAATTGGGCATCGTTACTGCCCTCTATCGTTCGTCTGGTTTTCCTGAACGTACTCAGCCATCCATTCCATGGTGCCATCCCAGACAATGCCTGCGGCTTCCATCTGTCCTTGGACAACAAGCCAGACCACTTCATCGAACGATTCCGGAAAGGACGACGTCTCTGTCATCGGTTTGGTCCTCCTCGACGGGCAGCATGTTGCCGGACAAGCTGCATGACCGGGCGAGAGCTTCCTCGAGGAGCGAGTCGATTGCATTGCAGTGCGTAAAGACGGATCGCAGAAGCAGTCTTGCCGGTGCAGGCGAATCTTCTGCGTTGATGCCGCTTATCCTGTTCCGGATCGATTGGGTGTCTTCCAGAGTCGAGGCCACTGCCTGAAGCAAACTCTTGTTCATGTTGGCTCCTTTCGTTAGCATTGCTCCACGATTTCCTCTTCCTCAACGGGATGCCTTTCCTTGTGCCGTCGCTCCTTGAGCGTCTCGTCGTACTCGCGTTGGTTCTGGAGCACTGCGACCAGATCGGTAACCGGGGTATTCTTCCAGCCGGCAAAAGTTGGCGAGTTTTCTCTGTTGATAGAACCGTAGGTGCGCTGATCTGTTTCGAGTTGAGTGCATACTTCGTTTCTGTGATGGAATTTCCTACGCAAACTTCTGATGGCGTTCCTCTCGGTGGGCACGGGTAATACCGTCCTTCTCGATACGCAGACGGTAACAATCGTAGGCATAACACTCCTCGGCATGGTAGACCTCCTCCATGCGATCGGAGAGATTGGACCAGATGCCACCTTCCCCGTTGTTCAGTGTCGCAAACCACTCGTTCCAGGCCTTGGCTTCTTCCTCGACCATATGGGTCGTCTTGCGGGCGTAAAAGGAATCGACGAACGTGAAGCCCAGGACGTGTTCGAGTGCTGCAAGCTCCTGGTCCAACGCGTCAGGCATGTCCTCCGGGAGAATTCCCGATTCGAGAGTCTCCTGCCTCTCCCCCCATACATCCGCAGCGAGCTCAGTAGTGAAACCCATCATGCACCTCCCTTCTTGATAGGCTCTCGCATGTTTCCAATCCAACGGTAGTGCGTTCTGGTTGTCATAGTGCTACTTTCCCTCGTACTCGTCGCCATCATCGGTTGGCGGCTCAACAATCATCCTGGGTTCCGCCTGTGGAAGTCTTTCGGTCTTCTGTCTAGTCGGAGCAAGAGCCTCGATCCTGGCGCGGGCAAAAACGATTCTGTCGACTCTGTCGAAGTCACCTTCAAGCAGTGTGCGCTCCCATTGAACTCGGAGAACGTTCAACGTTGCGCCCTTCATGCTGTCACATTCTCAGTGTCCGGATTGGTCTGGGTGACGTGAAACACGACGGCGGACGTGGGGAAACTGTGTTCTTCGGTGGTGCCGTCGGACTTCACCGTGTCCTTGTGCGCGTAGGTCAAAACTCGGACACCATGCTCGCCTTTCCTGACGTGGCGGTGCAGGGCCTTCCAGGCATTGAAGGTGAAGACATCGAGCCTCGGGTGAGCGTCAATTCCTTTGGCTGCATAGGCTGCGATAATCAGCAAGTCATTCGTACAGGTCCTACCTTCCCGTGCCCGCCCAAGAGCAGCTGTCTGCATGGCAGCGAGTTCTGCGTGGTTGACTCTCTTCCGGCGTTCCCTGATACGATTCCTGGTCACTTCCATAGTTCTCTCCTTTGCCGGTGGATCCCCGGCTTCCCGTCATGCTCCACTGCTTGGCTGGTGCGAATTGCTCAGGCATTACAGTAATCCCGCCTTCGCGAAACTGTAGAAGTCCTGGCGGGTTGTGCCGACGATGATGTGGTCAAGAACCCTGATGCCGACATACTTGAGCGCCTGCACGATTTTGTTGGTGGTGTCAATGTCTTCTTTGGACGGGTCCGTCTCTCCGCTTGGATGGTTATGGACCAGGACGACACGGCTTGCATGATGGATGCAGGCCTCCCGGACGATGTCCGCAGGATCGACGACCGATGCGCTGACGCTGCCACGACTGATTTCGATGGGGGCTCCGATGACCTTGTTCCGGATATCAAGCAAGACGGCAAAGAAGTGTTCATTGCTCTCGTCGTGCAATGCGCCCAGGTTGTGGAGGACATAGTCGATCGCATCTTCCGCGCTGGTGACCCGGATGATCGTCTTCGGTTGATCGTGTTCGCTGACCAGGGCGCGGGCAAGGTCGGCTGCTGCCATAATACGAGCTGTCTGCACTGTGGTAAGCACATCATCAAATGTGTCCGGCGCCGTTCTGAGTGCCCGTAGCAGTTCGGCAAGGCTGGGACGTTCGACATGCTGGTCACGTGCGGCTTTCGCATACAGCCGGGCAGCGGCATCTGGCCCGAGGATCACGGCGAGTGCGGCGTTTGTGTCGGTGTCCTGGGTGACCGGGCTTCCCGTCGTACGTTCGCGAACATAGGTGACAAGCTCCGCAGCCTTCATGGTTCCAGGGCGGAGTGAGGTGATGGATGGACTCACATCAGTGTCAACAAAGAGCGTTTCAAGCATAGTGACCTCCTTTCAAGGTGTTTGTCGACGAAGTGGAATGGTGACACTGGAGCAATGAACGTAGAAGGCGCCGTGCAGTAGCCCGGATCGGGATGTGTTGCCTGGGCCTGACATGCAAAAAGGGGGACGCCGTACGTACGGCGTCCCCCCGGATGGAACCTTCTCAGACAGCCTGAAGGACGATGCTCTCCAGGCTCCGTGCTAATGCGCTGCGTAGACGGTCAGTGAACCTCTGCGGTCACGGACACGGAAATTCCTGCCGGCGGTGAGGGCAAGTTCGATGTCCAGAGCGTCAGCAGGATTTTCCCGCTTCAATTGGTCCAGAGACGCGATTTCCTTCAACTTGGCGCCACAGGAATCACGAATGACGAGTTTATACAACGTCATAGCTGCTCCGAAGTCGTGGAGGGAAGCGACACAGATCAAGCGCGTTCGAGATCAAAGTCGGCAAGGAGGCCGGCATCCTCATCCTCACACGCTGCAGGGACGGGATCTACTGCCTTGGTCTGGACAGCCAGGATAACGGAGTCGAACGTGTCGCCGAACTGATGCATACCCTGAAGCTCCGGGCGTTCGCTGTTCGCAATCCACACGAAGGTGTCCCTGATCACTGCCCACTTGAACTGGCGAGTGCCGTCGGCGTTCAAGAGATAGTTGCCACAATCGTCGCGGATGACATCGCAATGTACCACTGAGTGTTTCACCTGAGCGTTGGATTCATGTCCGGTATCGGTTCTCAGCCACGGACTGATGCTCAGGTTCTTGTACTGACGGTTGAATGTGTATGGACGACCATCTTCGTCGCGGCACACATCGCCAGTGTTCGTGTCGTAAACGTACAAGAGAACGCGCAGATGATTGTCGGCGAGTTTCTTGGCAGTACCGCAATTATCCAGGACGGCACTGACGCGCCCGTTGATGGGAGTGGTCACAATCTTGCCGTCACTGGAACGCATGGTTCTTTTCAGCAAACTCTGCAGTGAGACTACGGTATTGGACATGGTATACCTCCAGGGTTCATCTGCCAGCACTGCTTGGCCTGGGCAAATGTGAATCAGCGGTTGCCAACTCAAGATTGGTTCACACCAGTCTTCAATCGACAAAGGAGAAGAGAGACAACAACCAAAGAAAGCCTCCGCTGCCGTGGTAGTTGTTTTGGCGGAGGCGCAGTTGCCCTATCTCGAAGAACACAAACCATGGGAAAGGCGGGCGCGTCTTTCAGCGCCCGCCATGATTGAACTCCCTCAACACGAGTCCGACGCATCGGGCGGGCGAGGGAGGGGACCTCTCCGGGAACTGCTGTGGTGAGACGGGAGACACCATACTGTGAACAGCACATCGCAGATGCGATATTGCTTTTTACACTTTGGGCCGGGCGAGAGGCTCAAGAAGCACTGATCAAGAGATGGTAGGTGGTACGGGAATGCATATTGACATGTCTATTGAGGATTGGATGCTACGATCGACAGAAGAGGGAATGGTGACCTTGGCCGATAGTGAGTATTCATCTGGCCGGAGGGTGCTTTTGGTATTACCCGACAGAGAGCAATCTCTCTCGGAACCTCCCTCTTCCGTGATAATTGACGGCATCCCACGACATGGAGAAAACCTGTCCTGTGTGGAGGGTGCATCACTACACACGCAAGTCATGTTTTGCCAGATTTACGAAAAGGCTGGAGACACAAACGCACGGGTACGGTTAGTTGATGCGAGCGAGGGACGAGCGAGCATGTCGTCGCCCGTAGAAAGTAGAGCGGGCGAGGACAATGGATACTAAGCGGCTATGCAGGACAGGAAGCACTTGCAATCTGTCTGTACGTGATATATGAATGCATCCCAGTCCGTCCAAACTGGGTTGTTGGACAGGAAGCGGATGATGTAGGGCATATCGACGTTGCAAGTGGACAGTTTCTTGACTTCATACGTGACGCCATTGCGGGAAACAAACAGGCGAGTCATCGCTTGGTTGCAGGACATGAAGAAGTCAGAGAACATGAGAGTGGAGCAACGTGCCATCTGTCTGATAGGGAGCATACCCATGATACACACTCCAGAGTGAAGTCTCGCCGTACTTCGTACGACGGAAAGAGGAACACACACCAGAGAGAACGAGCCGCGCACTTGTAGTTGCTCTTGCGGCTCGTGCACTTGCTTGAACTCCGTGCCTTTGTACTAAACAACCCCCTATGGTCGGTCCTTAGTACATATGGAAGGAGGAAGGGGAGGTTCACGAGCAATGTCAAAGAATCCGGAATATCGTCTCCTCAACAATCGTGCCCATCGAACCAAGTCCTCTGGCAACGTGCGCTTTGCGCCGCTTCGCGAAAAAGTCCCGTCGTCGACACTCTTCCACAAATCCCAGTAAGGTCTTTGACAACCCAACCTCTCAGGACACTTCCAGAACAGAACAGGACCACTACCCAATACTATGCACACTTGAGCCTGTCACCCGGACCCGGTATCGTCTGTCTGACTGGTCATTTCGGGATGTCCGTGCTGTACCGGATTTCGGTACATGTTACAGGTAACCCTTGGCCCGCAATACCTTGAAGGCCTCTTGTACTGTGGACTTAGCCAGTCCAGTGCGTTTCGCCGTCTCGGTCAACGATAACCCTTTCACCCCGGTACTCAGTTCGGCTTTCACCAAGGCAAAGTAGATCTTGAAGGCGGATGGATTCATGTCCCTGTCCTCAAAGGCCCGTTCCAGTTCGCGCCCGTTGACCAGCCGTCTCGCCTCCTTGTCCCGGTACCTACATTCGTCACAGACGATCGAGGGCAAATTGCGCCGCATCCACGGGCAACCGACTCCGTACTTATGTCCTGGGCGTTTTGCCTCAGGGCCTCGCGATACCTGTTGTCTCAGCTCCCGGTCGGTCATGGGAACCGCGAGCATGGCGTTCTTCCGTTCAACCCATTGCCGGGCGTAGTCCTCGCTATGGCGGGCCGTCATGAGGCTCTGGTACAAACCATACAGCGACAGTTCCCGTTCTCCTTCCTGCAAGGGCCTCGACCAAATCTGTTCTAGGCAGGCCCGGCCTCGGCATTCCGGACCTGTTTGTCTCGGTAGGTCGATCTTAGAATGTGCCTCGAGTTGCTGCATCAGGACCCCTGGCATGTCTTGAATCGCGGACAGTTCCCGTTCCTCGACAAACGTATAGGCGGTCCCGGATGCGTGGACAGACACCGGGGCAACGACATAGGAACCGATGCCCTTAAACTCACAAGTCGTGCCGTCAATGGTCACGTTCTGCTTAGAAAACCCTGAGGGGCCAGTGAAGTAGAAGTGCCAACCACCCCCGGGCCTGCCCGTGTGGACCGTTGTCGTGTTGCAGGCGGCAAGAGTAGCCGGGATATCAGGACGGTCAACGTCTACGGCGTAGAGGCATATAGGCCCCGGATACCCCGTCACTATGCCGATATTCAGTCCTGTACCACCCATGTCGGATCCGTAGTCAGCAAACCAGGACAGTACCTCTCCGGCGGAAGCAGCTGTCGTCTCATACGGTTTCCAGGAGGGCGTCCCATGTACAAGGGGCAAAACCTCATTCAACGGCACCTTCCCCCGCGGCACAAGAGGCAAGATCGACAGACCACGATCGACGTACTCGGTTACCTGGTCCTGAAGCGTGAGGAGGCGGCTCATCTGAGCCGCCATCCCGTCAACGTATTTGCGGACCGCATTGCTACGAACCCTTCTGGAGACGGGCTCGCAGGCTGGCTCGATAGGTGCCGTATACTTCGCGCATTTTGGCTCCAGTGCCAGGCCCGCTGCGTTTGTCAATGGCATCGATGAATGATTGCGGGAGTACCCGGACTGCACAACGCAGTATTTCGTACACAGTGCTCTGGCTGACACCCGCAAGAATTCCAAACTCGCCCGGCTTCAACGTTTCCTGGTTCAAGTACGCGACCAACGGGTTGCTTTCGTAGTTCAGTTGCTTCATTTTCTTTCTCCTCAGTGGACAGATGTAGGAAGAGGTATTTCATTCTTCCCCATACTACTGTCACAACGACCTCATCTTCAATTTCCTCAGGAGCAGAAATGGAGTTTGAATGCCACGTTGCGGGAATGTGCATCGGTCGCAGGGGGGGGAAGAGTTGGTGGCGGTCAATTGGACTTGGCGACCAACATGGACTCCTGCCGCCGACAAGAGATCCCTGGACGTGAACGCGCCCTGCACGAACGCACCAGACACTTTAGTACGGCGTACCAACGTACTTTGGAGTGGGGTGTGCTGTACTGACGTACTTCTGCCCGTCTGCTGTGCCCGGATCGCGCGGGCCGTCATGCGTCTCGGGTCGCAGTAGCCTTTTCTCGTCTTCGTGGTATACCTGTAGTCATCATGTGTTATATGCGCAGCAACTGAAGTGAGGTGACAAGAAGGGCATGCAAAAAGAGGCATCAGCAAGGATCAAGATCAACAAGCTCCTGGAGCAGGCGGGCCGGAGGATGATGGCTGATTGCGGAGGAGAGGCCGATGCTGCGTGCTTCGTGGACTCTGTCCTTCCGCCGCTCTCTCTCGAGTTCATGTGCGACGCTCGTGTCGAAGAGTACCGGCGTACCGGTCAGCCTGCCACTACATGCGCCGATTGTCTTCCCGATGCCAGCCGCCTCTGACAATGCATTGGTCGGACAAGTCCACTGTGCCTTCGGACGGAACAAGGGGTCATGCATGACTTGGGCGTGCGCGACAACCGCTTACCATGAGAGTCGAGAAAGCGGTATGTGCCACGTGACTAGTCTTCAGACCCTTGGGGGGAAATCCGGCAGATACGTGCGGACTTCTTGGGCAGTGTGATCTTTGCGGGTTCCATACAGAGCGACAGGAGGGGAAACGGACTTCATGAAAGATGATCAGAGACGAGACGCTCCAGGCATCAGCCCGGGGGTTGTGGTATTGAAAAAGCTGCCAGCGCACTTGCCCACCACAACTCAGTACCTCTTGTGGCAAGGGGACGCTGAGCGGCTCATTGATAGGGCATTGGCAGAGAATAGGAAGTTCGAGCTCATCATTACTTCCCCCCCCTACAACTTGGGCAAGGAGTATGAGGATCGTCAGCAGATGGACGAGTACCTTCGATGGCAAGCCCGGATCATACACAAGACTGTGGGGTTGATGTCGCCGAACGCAAGCATCTGTTGGGAAGTCGGAAACCACGTCGAGAATGGCAGCATAGAGCCTTTGGATCTCCTGCTCCATCGCTACTTTGAGGCCGAAGGGTTGCAGCTCAGGAATCGTATCATCTGGAGATTCGGGCACGGACTACATTGCCAAAGAAGGTTCTCTGGAAGATATGAGGTTGTTCTGTGGTACACGAACGGTGACGACTACGTGTTTGACTTGGACGCAGTTCGCATTCCGAGCAAGTACCCTGGAAAGAAGGCATTCAAGGGACCCAACGCAGGTCATTACTCGTCGAATGCCAAGGGGAAGAACCCTGAGGACGTCTGGGACAACATTCCCAACGTCAAGGCGAATCATGTCGAGAAGACATCTCATCCGTGTCAGTTCCCGATTGGGCTACCGGAGAGGCTCATCTTGGCCCTCTCGCGGGAAGGTGACACGGTCTTCGACCCGTTCTGCGGAGTTGGGAGCACGGGGGCTGCAGCAGCTCTGCACAAGAGGTTCTTCTGGGGTTGCGATTCGGTGCCAGACTACATCGAGATCGCACGAGCAAGAATCGACCTGGCGCTGGCCGGCAATCTCGTCTACAGGCCTCACGACAAACCTCTATATGACTACCGAACCAGCAACCTTTCGAAGCGACCGGAACAGCCATGAGAGTACGGCAGACTGTCGTGAATGGTCCAATTCCAGCGTCAGCGAACAGACTGGGGGATCAGTTGATCCGTGCCGTCAACGCCATCAGTTGGCTGGAAACCACACGCCTTCGCGGAGCCAGGAGTGTTCGCAAGGCCATTATGGACCAACTGACCACACTCGGCTGGTCGGATCCTGTGCGATTGCGGTCTTCCAACGGCATAACAATAACGGCGATGAACCAAAGAATCGGGTTGTGCCTGCAGACCGGCAATATGGCTCGCTTCTACGCTGACTTGATGAAGCTTCAACTCGTATTCATCGACCATGGGGCTGACGCAGCCATATATGTCGTGCCGACCAAGGAAGCAGCTGTCAAGCTGGGAAGCAACATGGTCAACTACGAGCGGGTTATAAGGGAGGCCAAGTTGTTTCAGAAGATCATCACGTTGCCACTAGTTGTGCTCGGATTCGAAGATGAGGAGGGGACATGATTGTCTGCAAAACGATGCCAGAAAGAGTGGATTTTTTGAACAGCCTACAGGAACGGGACGTCATCGCACGCTCAACCATACCGTTTCAGGGTGTCGTTCAGGACCTGCGGGTGTACCTTGTGCCCGTGGGAGTGCCGTGCTACAGACTGGCGAATGGCAGGACCAGAGCTGCTCAGGCTGAGTACGTAGTGACGCACGGAAAGCAGAAGGACTTCTTCGACGACCCCGATTCTGCTGCAGCTCTGGAAGCACAGCACGAGTTGCTCAGCAAGATGGTGGACGACAAGGGCCTCTTGGAAGTCCTTCGAAAGGAGCCACAGACCGACGCCCTCGTTCTAGACAGCAGGGGCTATGTGGTGAACGGCAATCGAAGACTCTGCGCGATGCGTAGACTATTGGATGAGGATTCACAGAAATACTCGGATTCACCGAAATACTCGCGTTTTCAGAACGTGCGCGTGGCGATACTGCCGACCTGCAATGAGGAGCAGATTCGAGAGCTCGAGGCCAGACTGCAGATCAAACCCGATACTAAGGCTGACTACACGTGGGTGGATCTTGCCATGATGCAGCGTGCACTTCGCGACGGAGGCATGTCCGATGTCGACATCGCAGAGCTATACGGGATCAAACGGGGTGATGTCCTTCAATCCATAGGGATGCTGTCTTTGGCAGAGAGCTACCTGGAATCTCGGGAAGAAGATGGGCAATACAGCAAGGTATCAGGGTCCAACAACTATGCCTTCTTGCAGCTCCTGAAAGCGCGTAAGAACGCTCCATCTGAGGGCCAGCGGGATGCCCTCACACAACTCACTTTCCTGTTGGTCGATAAGCCAGAAGGAGGCGGCAGGCTTTACGACCGAGTACCTGATCTGGCCAAGAACATGAGGGATGTCGTAGACCAGCTGAAAGCGGAGATGGATGTGCCAGTGCATAATATGGAACCAGACCCGCTCTTTGGCCCTGTCGATGATGCTCTGGCCCTAGATTGCGCGGGAGTCGTTGACCTGCTGCAGAATCGTGACAATCCCGACAAGACGCAAGAGAACCGCGACAAGGCGCGCGAGATACTGAAGAACGAGCTTGAACGTATCGATCGACTTGCCTCGGAGAACAAAGACATACGATTCTGTCTGAAATGTGTGGCGAATGCACACACAATGCTCGAGAATGCATTGGGAGGACTTAAGCGGTCTTCTGTTACGGAGGGACTGCTGCCTCATCTTGAGAACATCGAGCTCTTGGCAGGCCAGCTTCGTCAGAAGGTCAATGAGCTACATAAGTCTGGACTACGACAGTAGCAGTCACGAAGCCATTGTCCACAGCTCCAAGGATTGCCCTCCTGGGGCATGGACGGACGTGCGCAGGCTGTTTGAGGAACACTGCTCAGAAGCCGTCAATATGGATGGTTCCACGCTCAGACTCCCTTGGTGGTCCCTGCTAGCATTTCGTCGTGACATCGGGTATGTGTTTGGACAGATACGTCGCTCGCACGGCGTGGGACTTCAGCTGTCGCCGCAGAGTCAAGTGCTTCTAGAACAGGCCAGAAACCGGGAAACGGACTACATGTCCTCGTTGGCTTCCGGCGCAACGTCGTTAGACGCTACGGAGATCGGAGAGAGGCTCTCAGCAGTTGGCTTCACGGGCAGGTCACTTAAGCCAGAGCAGGCCCGGAACGTTAGCAAACTGTTGATACTTGCGGCAGGCGCAACGTTTTCGGTCCCGGGCGCGGGGAAGACCACGGAGGCTCTCGCTATCTACGCTCTCAAGCGCGTTCCCGAGACACGGCTGCTGGTCGTTACACCAAAGAATGCACTCGCAGTGTGGGAGGAACAGGTTGGCATCTGCATGCCCGGGCTAGAACACGAAATCGTCCGCCTGGTTGGAGGTGCCGCTCGCATAGAAGGTATACTCAGCACGAGTCCTCTGATGGCCCTTATTAGCTATCAACAGATGGCTCGTGTCTCGGGGCTTCTTGGACAATACATGGGGGATCACCCAACGTTTCTCTTTGTTGATGAAAGTCATCGCATGAAACGTGGCATTAACGGAGCCAGCGGGTCGTGCCTTCTAGAGCTCTCATCGCTTCCGGTCCTGAAGCTGCTTCTGTCTGGCACGCCCATGCCCAATTCGGTGACTGACCTAGTTCCTCAGTTCCAGTTTCTGTACCCGGAGATCCCCGTCGATGAGGAGACCGTTATCTCGTCGTTCAGACCCGTCTTCGTCAGAACCACGAAGAGCGAGCTAGGGCTCAAGCCACCGAAACGAATTCGCGCTGATGTCGAGATGTCTGAAACTCAAGGGCGATTGTACGCCGCCTTAGCTGACGAGACCCTTCGCCAGCTTGAGTCTACATTGGCGCTGGCCAAAGATCAACGAGCCTTTCGAAGGGTAGGGGGCTCTGTCCTGCGCTTGATAGAGGCTGTTTCCAATCCAGCCTTGTTGGCTCACAGCGAAATAGCCGGGCACCCTCTGCTAGCAGAGGCCATCATGGATGAGAGCCCGCGAATCCAGGCGGCTTGCAGAATAGCGAGAGACTTGGCTGCTCAGGGGCAGAAGGTCGTCATCTGGTCGTACTTCGTAGGCACAGTTGAAGGTGTCGCGGACCTCCTCCGAGACTGTGGTGCAGTCTACATAGACGGTAGTGTTGACTCCAGCGTCGACGAGACCGAAACAGACTCTCGCGAACACAGGCTTCGCCAGTTTCACAACGATCCAGCATGCAAAGTGCTGGTTGCCAACCCAGCTGCATGCGGCGAGGGAATCAGCCTACACACGGTGTGCCACTACGCCATATACATCGACAGAACCTATAATGCTGGTCAGTACGTTCAGTCGGAAGACAGAATCCACCGCCTGGGGCTCGCCCCCGATCAAGACACGATCATAACCGTGCTGAGTACGCCCGGGACCATCGACGAGTCCGTGGATCGCAGGTTGATTGCTAAGATTCGTGCTATGGGCCAAGCGCTTGATGATCCAGACTTGAGCATCGAACCTATCGATCTATCCGATGAGGCAATGTCGGACTCACTGGGAATGAATGCGGAGGATTTGAATGATCTCAGGAACCTTCTCCTCGGACAACGTATTCAGAGCGGGCATTCTCTACAGGACGGCTGAGTTCCTGCGGTTTCTAAAGGGCCAACCGCTATTGACGCTGTCCCTGAGTGGCACTTTCTCCGAGTGGCACGGAATTGCCATGCAGTCGGTTCTGGAGACAGCCAAACGTGGGGGCTGGATACTAACAGACCATGACCAGACGTATCGCCTCTCGTCTACGGGCGAACGGATGAGAGATCAATCAACCCTTGCCGGTGCACTAAGAGAGATGGTTATGCAGCTCGCAGTCGACCTGAGACCGAGTTGGGTGAGATTGGCCATGCGAGGCCGTGCTGCTGTCCTGAAATATGCACCTCCGGAAGTTGTGCAATGCCTTGTCGAGTCAGGGCTTGCTGACTCTGTCGACTCCGTCACAGTGGCCTGGTGGGATAGACTCTCGCTGACAGACCGGAGTGAGATGGACCAGGGCAAACTTGACGAAGGACGCCGTGGTGAGCGTCTCTCGTGTGAGTTCGAGCGCTTGCGTACCGGACGTGAACCGCGCTGGGTAGCGTTGGAGAACTCAACCACAGGATACGACGTGCTGTCGTCTGTGTCCGATACGGACAGTACGCCACTGGTGATTGAAGTGAAGACGACCGTCCAGGGGTGGAGAAGTGGCCGATTCTGGCTGACGCGGAACGAATGGGATGTGCTGAGCCGATCGGAGCATGCCCGGGTACATTTGTGGGGTATTGCCGGAGAGAGCCTGCAATTCTCCACTGTTGAGACCGGATCCTTGCTGGCCCACATACCGTGGAACCAAGGGTCCGGCAGCTGGGAGGTCGTGTCAATCAGATTCTCTGATGTCGCGAGCGAGTTCGTGGAAGCGAGCCGAGTACAAGACATCCTGACGCCAGCGCATGTATGAAGAGATGAAACGAAGGACCGACACCTCTTCGACGGACCTGCCGATGCGTTGTGCAGTGCTAGTAGGGGGAACCGATTCCAAGACACTCGGAGCAACCTCTGTTGACGGGTCAAAGGCCGAGCTCTCCTTCTACGGTTGCGCCGGATTGGCATGAAGGGGAGGGGAAGACACGACTCTGTCAGCGCTCAAGAGCATTGTGGAGCTTGTCCGGTCGTAGTGCCGTCCTAGCCTTCCGCTTCCAGGCATTCCTCGATGCGCTGAAACGACACCGGGCGCGCGTGTGCCACGTCGTTCCTTAGTCTCCTCAGATCCCACAGATGACGGTATTCGGCGTCGCCGAGCCGTCGTCTTCCAAGAATGTCTATGATGTCCCCAAACTCGATTGCTGCCGTCAGGTCACCATTGTGCCTTCCTGCTACTTCCTCAGGAGACATCTGACTCATGTACTTCTCTGCGTATTGCCTACGGGATACTTCCAGCAATGGCATCAACACTGCCACCTGTCCACGCCAGACCAGTTCGTCGACAGACCCGCGAGCGTCGCCGAAGGCTGCATGTATCAGTTGCCTCCCATCTGAACGCCAAGTCCGGCTCCCCGAAGCCCAGGATATCTCAGCTCCCTGATCCCAACCCAGGCTGATTCGCAGGGACCGGAGCGTCTCAGTCGGCGCACAGACGACATTGGCAGAACCCGTCGCCAACATGGCGTCACATGTGAGCGGATCGCACCCAGCGACCGCAGCCACGATTGCGACCACGATGCTGCGTTCCAAGTGAGTTCGGGGTGTCCACCCTATGTCCACCAGGCGCTGTGAAGCATAAAACAACATGTCCTCCGGAAGAACTACCCTGGAGTAGATGTGTGTGCCGATCCTAGCGATATCGACCAAATGGGTCGCAGCGTGCGGGTCACCGTTCGCAGCGTCCAGCGCAGCGAAGCCGGGATCCAAGCTCGCGGGCGTGAGGGCGACGATGAAGTACCCACAGTCCATAGACGCATGTGGCAGTCGTCGGACATACTCATCGAGGAACGAACGCCAGTGCGGCCAGGAGTGTTCATCAAGGCCCTCCAGCCAATAGGCCCTCCCTACGAAAGCCTTGCTTCTCAGCAGCTCCCCGATGTAATCCGTGGACTCAGGCGTTGCGACACCGAGCTTCAACCTCAGCAGGGCCTCACCCGGGTCCATGTTCCCGGAACCATTGGCGTCCACCAGAACAGTTGATGCATCCAGACGATTGGCTAGCTGACTGTCAACTGCCTCAGCTAGACCCTCGGGGATATGTTCCGGAAGATAGAGCAGGCATACCGTCTTCTCGATTGTTGTCTGCACGACTTCCGAGACAAAGCCCGAGGGGCCAGGAATCGTCCACCAACCAGTTCTCGCCATGCCAGACTACAGAGGGAGCTAGGCGGGAAAGCTCGCGACGGCGTCTCGGAACACATCATCCAGTTCCCAGACTCCCGCACTGCCGCTTTCTCTGGCGAGCGACAGCACCGCGGTCCATCTGACACATCGCTCTATTGTCTCCCTCGAGACGCCCTTGCAGTTGGCCTCGAGCTCGCCCGTATCATATGGTTTGAGCCACGCCATCGCCTGAAACACATCTCTGTGAGCTGCAACGACAGGGGACAGGTCCTTGAGCGCTCCTAACCAGAGGTCTGCTGGCTTCGCAAGCAGGGCCGTCAGCTCCTCAATCGCCATGTCAAACGGCACCCTCGCCTGCCGACGTCTCTTCTGGTTGAGTTGGTACAACAGCGCAGGCCACCCTCTGGTCAGCTGCAGAATCTCATCTAACCTACTAGTGGGAGCGTTCTGCGCTTCCAGCCACCATCGCACGCCAGGCCGTCCCCAAGGACGCAGAGACACCACCCCTAGGTCAGGCTTGGCCTCTGTCAGTACAGAATACGCCTTGGCTGCGTCGGCGACGAACACCACCCGCACTGTGCGGCTTCGGAGCCGCATACTGTCAATGATACTCTCCGCGCGTGTGACCCAACTCATGCTCCACGGGGTCTGTGGTCCGACAACGATCGCCATCGACGAGTTCTCACTAACCGATTCAAGTGCTTTCTCAAGATCATGTCCGAACGCGGACACCTCGGCATCGCTGACAAGCTCGCTTGTTCTGAATGGAGGCGTAGACAGCGCCCTCAAGCTATCGTCGATCCCCGCAAGATCACACCCTGCAATGACCGCCACGCCGCTCTCACAGGTGAGCACCCTGCGGGTCTGGTCCAGAGTCAGAGGAGACAAATGGTCCTCCGTTTCATCCAGGGTAATCCTGAATTCTTCAGGAGGAACGCCAATCGGCGACTCGACAACGGGGTTTGTGAGACCCTCAACCATCCCGTCGTAGTCCTTGCCCAGCAACATGAGCGTGCTCGGGCCGTACAACTTGTATCTGCCCTCGCCGACGAGACGCAATACGCCTAGTCCAACTAGCTCATCAAGTAACACGCGCACGGTTCCCTCGGAAAGGTCCGTGCCGAGTCCGCTATCCCAGTACTTGACCGCCTCATCTCGCAACCATGATACAGGATATCCACCTTGGATGAACTCCGTATGCTCCTGGACTATCATGTCAGCTCCCAGCAGATAGACTAGGATCTGATAGCGCGGATCGAGCTCAAGCGTCAGGCGAAACAACTCGTGCAAGCCCTGCTTCACGCTCTCGGACTCATAGACTCTGTCGACGTCTTCTGCATTGATGTAGTACGGCGGGACACTGACGTCGACAGATAGAATGCGTCGCCGTGCGTTGAGATCAGCCAGGAGAGCCTTGCAGTAAGTTTGAATCCAGCTTGTGAAGTAGCATGTGCGGGCGAGGATCAACCAGATCAACGACTCGGACTTGAAGTAATACCCGAGCGCGGCCAGCGGTCGACGTACCAACTCAATGGCTTCGCGGGTTTCGCTTCCACCAGTCGTCCAACCGCTGTCCATCAACGCTCCCACACAGATGGGGTCGCCCAGATGAGCGAACGGCTGGTTGCCACTGTGCGTCATGCGCCGCACGTTGTGAAGTCCTGCGAACACGACCTTGAACCGCCTCTGCGTCTCGTCCATCAGACTCTTGAGAGCGCCTACTGCTAGGTAGTGTTGCCGCTCGTCGACCTGGAGTAAGCCATCAGCCTCATCGAGGAGCAACAGCAACTGCCTGTCCCGATTGCCGTCGATCCAATGCTGGATCGCCTTCAGCACAAGATCCCATCGCGCCGGAATCTTGCTCTTGCTTTCCAGCATTCCATGAGAACGGAGCGCCTCTGCGAGGAGAACAGTCAGTTCGTCCATGAGCTGTGCGGGCGTCAGCCACTCCGTAATGCCGTGCTTCGCTTTCAGATCCACCCAGATCGCCTTGTGATTTGCGTTTCCCTGCTGAAACAGCCTCTCTGCCGTGCGCAGAAGGGCGGTCTTTCCAACCTGGCGTCCGCCGTACACGAGACATGACCCTTCTGTTATGTCAAGTAGCGAGTCAATCTCTTGTCGCCTGCCATAGAACATCTCAGGAAGAACCTCCCCTGCTCGGAGGACATACGGCTGTGCGGTGACGAAAGGCAGTGTGCACTCGAAGAAGCCAGGGAGTCTTGATCCCCGTTCACCACAGAGGTATAGCAGCAGGGTTTCGTCCAAGATGAGAGCGGCCCGTGAAGGTTCCTCCAACGTGAGCCGCGCGTAATCCCGCCTGCTTCTCAGTGTCATCGGGAAGAAGTAGAAGACTATGGTTGGCTCCGCTGACTTGCCTGTAAGGACGCCGGACATCTCGCCCTCGGTCATGTGTCCCCAAATGCAGACAAGGCGATAGCCGTTCTTCGCCTCGGATCCGTACCTCGGGAGCGGGCACAGGACACGATCCTCGATTGGACTTGACAGTATGAGCTGGTACATCCGGACCCGTGCTTCCACGTTCTGCTTCGCACTTGGCCACGCGGAGACGCTGTCGATATTCTGGAATCCGAGCCCGGTCAGTATCTTTCGTACAAGTTCAAACGGTGCTGCTTCCTGGCGCCTACAGTTCACCCACTGGTTCAGTAGCTCCTCAGCAGACTCCTCCTGGGGTCCGGGCACTTTGGTGCGGCGCAGTGCGATGACCTTTCTCACGATCTCTGTTGACCGTCCACTCTTGGTGGATATCTCCTGCAGCTTCTCCCACAGCGCCGGTTCAGCCTTTTCTGGTCCGTCCCCAAAGAGTTCTTCAAAACGCGAGGCCGAGTCCATCAGGTCGACTCCGGCCTGTTTACCTTGATAGACTAGCTCGAACGCGGCTGGGACTTGCCGATCACTGAGAGCTGCTTCGACCCGACTCCTGAGCTCTGGGTCATGATCCAACTCGGGACTGGAGAGGAGCTCAATCTGCTGCCGCTGAAGGTTCTCTTGGACGGCGCTCTCCTCATCTCGTTCCACTGCATCGAGCACTCGACGAGCCTCCGCAAATCGGCCCATGTTCCCAAGTCTGATGCGATGCCGCAGTAGCTCGACCCGGTCACTCAACTCGAGCCGCTCATCATTACTCAGCAGCAATCTCCCATACTCCCCTTCCACCCGGGCACTAACTTCATCACAGGCCCGCAGCACGCGCTCGACCGAAAGTCTCAATTCCGCATCTCTCTTCCTCTGAAGCGGGACGCGTTCTGCGTCGTCAATCGGCTCAACGCGCCCGGAGAAGACCGACGCAGGCAATCCGAGGATCATGTCAACCGAGACGTAGTCCTCGTCCTTGATACAGCGCTCCAGTGTCGATCTCCATGAAGGGGGTGACGCAGCGAGGTACCTGCCAATGGCTCCCAGCACGTCCAGAGGACGCTCTTGCGGTATCCATTCATCGACCTCCGAACCTAGCGTCACCCCGCGTGCGTTAAGCAACTCCCAGTTCAAGAGAGTCTCAGGTTCCTCCACTTCAAAGGTCTGGATCCTTCGGAACTCGTAGTCGGTACGGCACGTCACTACAGCACTCTGCAGCTGTGCCTTCGCTGCTCGGCACTCCACTGACAGGGTCTGGTCCGTGACCTCCTGAGTCAGCTCCTCGAGCAGTGCAGTCTCCGCCTTGACGATGCGCGACTTCAGGCTACTGTACTTGGGAGCATGTGTCCCGTGCAGGTCTTCGCTGAGACTGCTGTGAAGGTTCACCCACTTCGTCGCGATCTCAACCGCTTGCTCGACCTGGGTTTCCAGCCTCTCTCTCGGGTGTGCCTCAATCCGGGCGTGCCTCGCATGCGCCAGCTGGTCCGACAGTCCATCGATCAGATTGTCCACGGCATAGGAGTGGCTCAAACGGCTCGCCAGTTGCGCAACGGAATGCAACTGTGTGGCATCGTTGTCCTGCACAGGCCGCACGAGTCTGTAGATTTCACCCCCGTCAGAGATCATGGTCTGCCAGACCTGGGTGGCTCTGACGTACTTCAGTTTTCGTGCTCTTGCATCAGCGAGCCAGCGTGCTGCACCCTCCGCCATTTCCTTCAGAGCTGACCCCAAGGCACCTGAGTCTCTCAATCCTTGCCGCGCCTCAGGTGAGACTCCCGTAAACTCGCGGCCAAACTCAACGACCAGTGAGAGGTAGTCGTGGAGACACCCATCGCCCGGGGACAGCGATTGGATGACTTGGATTGCGGTACTACTGGACAGGAATGCGGGGCGCAGTGAGCATGCCGTCAGGATGGAGCGACCAACAGGTCCATGGCCGAGTGCGTCCATGGACAAGACCGCTCCAAAGGAGTTGCTGCTCAGGGGTTCGATGACGTCATGGTCGAGAGCCTCGGCAAGACGGTCTGTGGTCGAGGCATAGCGCTCAGCCAGTATCAGCCCTTCCACCAAACGTGCATCCAAGCGCAACTCGTCCGTCTCCAGACCGAGTCCTTGGACCGCCAGGGCCAACGAGTGCGCCAATCCGAGGTGTTCGTTCTCAGCGAGTAGGTGCCAACTCAGACGGTTCGCTTCCGCTACTGCAGACTTTGCATCGCTCGCTTCGACGTATCTGGCCAGTAGAGCGGGGTCACCGAGGCGGACTTCCTCTTCTACTGAGTCTTCACGTTCGGCGTGTTCACGCCCTTCTGAGGCTCGATCGCGAACGTCGTTCTGCGACACCAGTCCGACGTGTTCCGGCGGATGCCGGCCCGGCTGGGTATCCTGCGACAAGCCAATCGGTCCCGAGGACGGAGATGCCCCATCTCCCGCTCCGAGTGGCCTCGCTTGGCCGTCCTCGGTCCTCTCTGAGTCGACACTTATAAGCGATTCCCGACCCTTGACTCCCGGCGACGTTGAGAGTACTTCCCCATGAGGGCTTGACGACGGTGCGGCTGTGCCAAGGTCAGGCTGAGCCGGGCCGACCTCGCTGGCTTCTGTACGCTCCTCCCGTCCGGGGTGAAGGCAGAGAGCACCTGATTCCCCTGTCTCCGGCGGCAAGGGCGGCCCTTCCGGGGCCTTCGCGTCGGCAGTAGCCGTGGAGAACGATGGAGCCGCATCCGCGCTGGCTATGGCCAACTTGCACAACTCCGGGATCAAGCGGGAGTTGATCGTCTCCTTGATGGTGCGCTTTTCCGAAATAGCTGGCGCGTCTGCACCCTCTCGGGACAAGAGATCCACTTGGGATTCCAGCGCCTGAAGAGCTGCATCGACAGCAGCAGGAGCAACTCTCGTAAAATCAAGGTCGGCTCGAGGGACGAGAACGCCATATAGGTCGAGGGTGTCGCCGAATGTGTCCCGCAGGCTCTGCAGAGTGTCTCTCCACCTGGCAACGTCGGTGTGACTGGTATCCTGCAAAGCTCTCTCTTGAACGCGCAGAGCCGCATCTGCCTTCTTCTTGTCGATGTACGTCTTCACTCGGTCCGCCAACTCCCAGTCAGGCGACTCATCTCCGATGGCATCGACGAGCTCGACCACCCGCACCCACGGCGACGAGCACAGAAGCTCCCTTTCTGTGTCTTTGGGCTCCCGTGTCGTCTGAGAACACGCTCGTTCGAGCTGTCCCCTACCTGAACCAAGCACTTTTCCCGTCGGCTCCGATTCTTGGTCTGCTTGGCTGCTGTTCGTCGGATGTATGCTCAGGTACCGAGCATGGCCTCGCACATGGAACATCGTTCTCATGTCGTCCGGGGCAACATCAGGATGCAGCGTTGATACGTCCTGTGCGAGCTTGTCAAGGAGGCCTCCCAGTTCGTCATGCGCGATCGTCGACGAGCTATCGGAAATGCGGCCTCCTGGTTCATCGAACTGGCTGTCTGCGATGTGTCGCAGAGAATCGCTAGCGGTAACCCAGACGTCGAGGACAGCTTGGGGGATCAGACTTGCTCGAAGGCCATCATCTCTTGTCTGCCTGACCGTCATCCATTGTTCAAGACCCTTGGCCAGGATCGGCACAGGAAGCTCTCGTGCGTTTCTCCATGACCCTGGAATTGCCGAAAGAATGTACTTCTCGACGAAGTCTTCGACAGCCAAGCGCATTGAAGCGTCAACATTTCCAAGCGCCTCTGCCACCAGCTTGGCCATTCGCTCGAAGTAGTCATCGTCGACAGGGTCCGAAATCTCCAGGCCGATTTCGCTAGATTTGACAACGTCGCCCTTCTTTCTCATTTGCCCCCCAGTGACTCATCCCGATAAACCTCGGCGCGCCGTTCCACGAGACACATGATACCACCGTTGGTAGTCTAGTCCCTGAGAACAACACGTCAACCTCCCGGGTTCAGTGTGGTTCGCTCCAAGCAGACCGAACTCTCGGGTTCATGTTCATTATGACCGTCTCGCGGAGCGGAGTCAACTCTCAGACGATTGGCACCTAGTCCGCACTCTTGCAGAAAATCTAGTGCTCACCACCCGCATAGTCCTTCCCGCCGGAGCAGGAAGCCAAGTTCACCACTACCCTCAAGACCAGCTTGAATAGCAGTGTCACCGATGGGTCACAGGACTGCCTGTTCGCCATCCTAGTGAGGAACTGCCAAAGTCTCTTCGGTTGGTCGACAAAAGTGGAATTCTTGTGTAATGACATGGAATATCGGTTCGAGCAAGAATCCCATGGAACCGAGAGAAACGTATGAATGGCTTATTCCCTGCTGTGTGACTGTCCCTGGAAAAAGCGGGATAATGCACCCCTAAAGAATCCATGTCTCTCCAGACCGCCTGCCCGACCTGGTTCAGTTTGTTGACATATTTCAAGAAAACCGACAAGAAACTGCTGCTCTTCTTGTGGGACCGTTCCAGAATCTGGCACGCGGCTATTCCCTCGCGCTTTCCTACTGTGTCGGAAACGTCGACAGAAAGGCAACGAAAGCGTCCCGAATTCTAACAGATGCTCATTGACGCAAAGCAGAAGTCATTTTCCATGATCGTAGTCGCCAAACTTGATCGTCTTGCCCGCGATCTCTACCTGCAGATTGGCACCGTCGAAGACCTGCGAGTGTCTGGCGTGGGAGTTGTCTCAGTCGCAGAACCTCTCGGGGCGGGCGACGAAGCCAGCAATACGTTGATCCGCAACATCTTTGGCTCGTTCGGCCAATACGAAAAGGATAAGATCAAAGGTCGCCTCCGAGGCGGCGCATTGGCGAAAGCAAGAGAAGGGAAGTACGCCGGCGGACGCCCTCCATACGGGTACACGACTTCGCCAAAGAAGACACTGATTCCTGATGTTGCGAAGGTAGATGTTATCAGAAAGGTATTCTCTCTCAACTCAAGAAAGTACTCCCTATCAGAAATTGCGGACGAGCTAAACTGTCAAGGATGGGTTACGACCACGGGGAAGCCTTGGCGCAAGCAGGCAGTAGATCGGATCCTCAAGGACAAATTGTTCTACCGCGGGCGTTATGCTTATGCCGACATCGAGGCCAAGGGCCAGCACGAAGCGATCCTGCGGTAAAGCACGTTTCTGACTGTGGGGGGTCTGGTCAGCCTGGTACGGGAGTGGATTGAAGAGCAGGCGGAGAGTTACCGAGAGTACTACCGAACTGTGAGGGAAGCAGAAGTCGTGAGAGTACATGCCATGAACAATGAGGCGCAGACGCAGACTGCTCGTTACCAAGCCGCTAGGTCGGAAGTTGAGTTCGAAAGAACATATAACCGACAGCCATCCCTCTACTCGCTGCGCCGGGGAATCTACAAGTTGGACAAACAAGCCGAACGCATGGAGAAGAACGGGTTTGCGTTTGGACCTATCGGCGAAACGTGGGCCGAGGGTACTGCGAACACGAAGCGGGGCGACAACTCGTGATTGGCAGAAGACTGTCAGCAACCATCAAAGCTGTGCATCGGACAGAACAACGACCGCTGGCTGGGGCCACCGCTGACAACGCGTGAGGGCTACAGGACAACCAGGATGGGCACTGTCATGATAGAAAGGCTTATGGCCTTGAGGGCGGCGATTTGCTGACAAATGACGGCCTCAGGGTATGCTATGATACGTTTCTGACGATTGCCGAAGGTCTTGTCGCATATTCGCAGGACAACGAAGGCACAAAGGAAGAGGCATGGTGTAGGGTATACACGCTCAGGTTTAGACGGTTTAGGCGATGATCCTGCCTGGTACTTGAGTATCCTGAGCTCCATTCCTGCTGCTCTGTTCTCATCTCAAGGGCCAGAGCTCTTCTGTTATTCTTCACGCTCATTTTGTACGAAAAAGCCCAACGTCGCCTTGGTCGCTTGCAGGAGAAAGCTTCTTCTCATCGCTCATCATCTCACCGTAACAACACCTTAGTACCGGACTCTTGAACGTGAAGCCAGTCCAAGCATATCCTCTTGACATGGATCGTAGTATCTTTACATGAGTTGACATAGTACTGGCTTCAGGGTGTGGTTATCAATCCCCTTCTTTGTGTTCTCTATTTCAACAGAATCATGCGTAAGAGGCCAATCTTTGTCCACCGTCTTTTCGCCTCTGATTGATTCTCACCTTTTTACACCCGTGCTTTCTCTATTTAATCTCAAGCTTTTCTGAAGATATGCTCCTGCTGCCTTTGCAAAGCCACTTTGCTTCAACCTATTTCTTTGTCACCAAACTCTTGACAGCCCCACCTTACACTGTTTGTCCCTTTCTTTTATCTATCTCAGCCTGATAAGTAACAATTTTCTCTCTCGTCAATCTATACCCAAATGTTATTATTAATGCACCAACTAAAGCAAATATCCCAGGGATAAGCACAAACACATTGATTACCGCTGTTTTCATTACTAAAGAAACCGCTGTCGGATCCGTTCTTTCAGCAAAACCTGCTGCGGCCAATACGAGAGGAATTATTGTTCCCCTTGATATGACGGCTGCTTTAAGAGACACGTTCATGAGGCCCATAATGAAAGAAGCCGCATTTTTTCCTGTTTTCCATTCGCTGTATACAACAACGTCTGCATACAGAGCTACCATAACTGCTGCCAGTACTCCCAAGAAGAAGTTTGCAGGTATAACAACCACAAAGAACAGTAGTACGTTCATTCCTGCATATTTACATAAAATCAATGATGCAGCTAGACCAAAGAGGCCAATAATCGTTGCAGTTCTTGTAGATAATGCTTTTGAAATATTCCCGCTGAAGTATGAACCTATTACCTGTGCTATGCCTCCAAGTAACAGATAGATCGGGAACAGCTTCATGTTTTGTGCTACATACGTAAAGTAAAATGCTGCTGCTGCTGTCATGATAAAGAATACCATCCATCTGAAAAAATCTCCTAGTAATAATAGGAGAAGCGGTGAATTTTGAAAAACACTCTTTAGCATGACGCTACCAGATACGTTTTCTGATTTCTTAGCCCCCTCAGCAGCGCTTTGGGTTTCTTCCCCCGTTGGCTCATATCCGTCGGTTATCTTAAATACAGCCCAATAACCGCTCAGAAATGTCAAGCCCAGAATTCCTGCTAATAATGTATATCCTAATATTGGGTGTCCCGTAACTGCCCCAAGGAATAATGCGAAAGGTGCACCGATATATGAGAAGAATACGGTTCCCAAACCTGTCCAAGTCCCACGTCGTGAAGCCAGAAGTCCACGCTCTTCAGGATTATTTGCCATAACCGCAATTAAAGAAACGTTTGCAACCCATCCCATGTTCCAAACAATATGACTCAAAATAAATCCAGCACATACGATAATTGCCGCAACAGAATCTGTTCCAATTTTTGTGAACTGAAACATGAACAGTACGACAACTATCGGTGGCGTTACTAGCAACCAGGAACGGTTTCGTCCCCATTTTAGTGCTTTTGTACCATTTATGATGGCGCCGTAGAATGGAGATAAAACCGTGTCAACTATAGCTGTTACCGACCCTATGAGAGCAACCACAGGAAGTGAGAATTTTGCTACAGTTGTTAAGAAGAATACGAACAAAAAAAGTTCAACAGCGCTCATTAGTGTGAAACCAAGGTCACCGACACCATAAAAAGTCTTTATAGCTTTACTTAATGGCTTTCCCATAACATTCATAATATACACTCTCCTTAATATTTAGTTGTGCCGCGTCGACTCATCTAAGATATTACGATCCGTGTCAAGAGGATAAGCATGGATTGGCATCATGTTCCAGAGGCCGGTACTCCGATTTCGTCGCGTAGAGATGATGAGCGATGAGAAGAAGTTTCCTCATGCAAGCGACCAAGAAGACTTCGGGCTTCTTGTGGTGATCGCTCACGAGATGCTTGTAGAACGTTCCTCTGCACTCATTGTGCTGGATACAGTTCATGCAAGCCAGGCACAGAACCTTCCTGAGTATTGGGTCTCCTGCTCTGCTGATTTTTCTTCCTCCATTCAACGAAGACCCTGATTGTCTTCGTACTGGGTGAACTGCACCCCATTCGTTGGGCAGAAAGCTGGGTATATGAAGATGGATTCCTACCCTGTCCTTGTTATTAATTTATCTTAATGTACCTCCTCCTTTAGGTCAAGTACTTCTCGAGCTATCTTTTCCGGCGTTTGATAACCCAGACACTAGTACAGTCTTACCTCGTTGTAGAAGGTAAAGTATTCCTTAAGCAATCTCTTCAACTCCGGTACGCTCTCGTATGCCCTGAGATAGACCTCTTCCTCCTTCACCGTTCTCCACAGTCTTTCCACGAAGACGTTGTCTAACGCCCTGTCTTTCCCTCCCATGCTGACTCGGATCTGCTGAGTTTCCAGTGTCGTTATGAAACTATCGCTCGTGTACTGTACGCCCTGATCCGTGTTAAAGATTTCCGGTTTTCCCTGTCCCAGCGCTTCTTCCAAGGCGTCGATGCAAAAGCTGCAGAAACAGCGTGGAGGGTAGCTTCGAGGACAAAAACATAGCGGCTCTCCCAGTCGATCATCACCGTGAGCTCAACGAAGCCTCCCGGCATCCGGATGTATGTGATGTCCGTCGACCAGACCTGGTTCGGGCAGGTCACCTCGAGGTCTCTCAGGAGATACGGGTATTTCTTCGAGTCCTTGCCTGGAGCGCTCAGTGTCGGGCCGGGATAGATCATTCGAAGACCCAGCTCGCCCATTAATCTCGAAACCCTTTGCCGATTGATCTGGTAGCCGCACTCGTTAAGGTACTCGGTCATCTTCCGGTATCCATAAAACGGATGACGGCTGTATTCCTCGTCCAGCCTGGCCATCAACGCCAGGTTGAGCGAAGTGTTACTCACTGGCTAAACGTAGTAGGTCGAGCGTGGCAATGCCAGCAACTCACATTGGCGACTGACGCTGAGTGTAGGGCGCCCTGGATTGATCAGCACTTTCTTCTGCTCAACGGAACAGGCCAGATTTTCTTTTGAGAAAGTCATTTTCGACTTTCAACTGCCCAATCGTCTTCAGAAGTTCTTCCCGATCCGGTTCTTCGCTCGCTGGCTTCCCGCCCCGCTTCCGATCAAAGATGCCTCTTGCACCTTCGATAGGTTCCGTTTTCCAGATGGATATCTGATTCGGATGGATCTCCTCCTTCTTGGCGATGTTGTTGATAGTCTCGTCGCCCCGAATTGCCTCCATGGCGACCTTGGACTTGAATTCGGCGGTATAGATCTTTCGGTTCTATCCCACGTTTTCCTCCCCCTAGTATTGTAACTGGCACGTGGGTAGAAATCCACCTTATTCAACTATCCAGTTTTTGGGGGTCACTATAAACAACAAAATCAAAGTAATTAAACGCAACGCTTTCGGGGTCACTACTTTCAAGAGATTCAGAAATCGAATCCTGCATGTGATGGCTTCAACAAACAGGTAATTACACTGGTTCTAATTTTTATTGTATTGTGTTTGTTGTGTTGTCACCAGTGGGTATGGTTTACTAAACATAAAACCGGCAGACTACCTTTTCATCGATAATCTGCCGGAAAAATATATCAATATTTTATTTTACTTGAGCTCCACCCAACAATTGGCATAGAGCCACATTTTTTAGCTGTTTCTCAGCAATAATTATAGGTTACATTATTCCCAAGAGTTTGCATTTCATTAATTCGAATGCTGTGCGTTCAATTCATCAATTGAAATAGGCTTAAAAGTTGCTGGAAGAGTTGATTTGGGCCAATACTGACCCTTAACCTGATACTGATCAACGTTATCTTTGGTAAGTAGAACAATTGGGTTATAGGTCGAAATCGGCAAGTTGTTTGCATCGAAATTCTCTGAAAGAATAGCATGAATGAGGTCAACCATAGGATAAGCAACGTCAGCTGGAGGAAAATCCACAGTAGCAACGAGTTTCCCTTCACCGAGAAGATTCATGCTAGATTCGGTCGCGCCCCCGCCGAAAACCAGTTGCAACTTTTTACCGACTCCATAAGGAATACCGAGTAAGTCTAATGCCGTGACGGTACCTTCACCCTCAACATCAGTACCAACATACAAGAGATTGATATCGGGATGCGCAGTAAACATATCTTCGGTTACTTTCATGGTAACACTAGCTGTAAGTTGTCCTTCACCCGAAGCAACTATATCTATATTAGCATCAGGCACATTTAGTTTTCCTTTTTTCCTGAATTCAACATATTTCTTGTAAGCATACAGCATTGCATCTTCTTTACTAGCAAATGGCTTACCCATCTGGGCGAAACGGTCGTGTATCAAACCGGCCACAAATCCATTAGCTGTGGATTCCAGCGACGATTGTCCATATCTTGATATAATAAGTCCCATTTTAACTGATTCTCCCTCAAGAGCTATGGCAGCTTTCTGCCCGAGTGCAAATCCAGCTTCATAGCTCTGTTGCCCAAAACAAGTTATAACATCTGCTGTCGGGAAAAATGGAATACCGTATCCAATAACAGCAACCCCCTTTGCAACAGCACGTTGAACATCCATTTCATTGGATACGGGGTCTAATGGGTTGATTAAAATTACATCTACACCTTTTGTAACCATAGTATCAAAGTTTGCGCGCTGTTTCTCTGTTGAACCCCCAGCATCTGTGAATTCGAATTTGTATCCGTATTGTTTACATCTCTCGGCGGTTGCTGATACCCACCCAGTTTGCACTTGACTGGTCATCCTGGCCATAGCCATTCCAATATATGGCACACCGCCTTTAATTTTGAGAGGCAGTGCTTTAGGTAGGTCTGAACGGGGTTCAATGTAAGAAAGACGTACCCCGTCAAAATAAATCGTTGTTGTTGCCAACAAGTCTATTTCAGCTATTTTTTCAGCCTGTGTTTGTACGGCCGGTCCACTGGTTGTTGGCGCTGCCTTTTTAGTACAACCTGTAAACGAAGTTATTAACATAACACAAACAAGAACAAGTACAAACTTCTTCATTTTAAACCTCCCATCTATTTGTATTCATCGATCCTTGACCAAAAACTATATTTGTTGAGTCAAGTCCATAATGTTGGTGTAAATTCAGCTTTCGGTATGGGCCAGAGTGGTTCAGTGGTTCATGGATTACCTGTATGGCGTTCTTGGCTTCTTCCTTATCAGCTTGATAGCGTTCCGTGGTAAAGTACTTCTTGCCGCTCACCCATTTCTCATGAATCTCCATCAGGACGGAACCCATCAGTCGGATCATGCTGGCCTCATTGGGAAAGATCCGGATGACCCTCTCCCTCCGTCGCAACTCTTAATTGAGACGTTCAATACTATTGGAGGTTCTCAGGCGTTTGCGGTATGGCTCCGGCAGACTGTAGACAGCGGTGATCTCATCAAACCGTTCGTCCAGCAACCTCATCTCTTTGGGAGCTTCTGCCTGGTACTGCTCCAAGAGATGGTTCTTCCAAGCAGTGGCTTCGTTCAGATCAGGCGCGTTCTCCAGGTCGGTTAATGCAACCTTGAGTTCTGGCTGGAGTTTCTTGGGTGTTCTATCTAGCACATTCTTGGAGAAATGGGTCTGGCAGTGCTGCCAGCTTGCCTCACAGAAGTGCTTCCCGATGGCCTTCGTGAGTCCGCCATGGTCATCACTGGTCACGAGGTCCACCTGCTCCAGTCCTCGTTCCTTCAAGCTCAGGAAGAACTCATTCCAGGCTGCCTCACTCTCCCCATCAGCTACGGTGAAACCGAGCACCTCCCGGAATCCATCGTCGCCCACCCCGATAGCAATCAGGAAGCCTTTGGAGATTATCCGGTGCTGCTCCCGAGCTTTCATGTAGATCGCATCGACAACCAGGAAGGGATAGTGGCGCGAGAGTGGACGATTCCTGAAGGCGTCCACGATCGAATCCAATTGCTCGCAGAGTGCAGAGACCGTTGATTTGGAGAAACTGCTCCCACACAGCGTTTCGGTGATCTCACTGATTTTCCGGGTTGAAACATCGTGGATGACCATTTCCATCAGGCTCAGCAGGAGTGCTTGCTCGCTGGGCTGATAGCTGCTGAACAACTCCATTGAAAACGTTCCGTCCCTGAATTTCGGGACATGCACTACCAACGAACCCGCCCCTGTGGCCAGCATCCGCGCCCGGGAACCATTCCGGTACGTGGTTCGTTCGTCGCTGCGTTCGTACGGCTCGGCATTCAGTTGCTCTGTTGCCTGAACTTCTAACACCGAGTTAAACACCTGTTCCAACAATTCCGTCACGGCTTCCTCGCGCTTCCCGAGCATCAACTCTTTCAAAACATCGTCTTCCAGTGTAAGATCTCAGTGAGCCATTGCTTCATCCTTTCAGTTTTTGGTTGGTCACAAACCCATTATACCGAAAGCGAGCCTTTGGCTCTTTTATTGTCTTGAATTTACACCAACGATATCGACACAATCATTTGTTACAACTCCTTTATTAATAGGAATAAGAAGATTCTCATGTTTTACCTTGCAGACATCTTATCAGATTGTTTGTCGCTTATGCTTCGAAGCAGAACTGCCAGTAACACGACTAACCCCTGTACCACCAGCTGTGGATATGCAGCAATACTCAGAAGGTCCATGATGTTAGTAATAATAGCCATGACAAAAACACCAATAACGACAAGTGGGACCGCCCCGCGTCCGCCCTGAAGGCTTACTCCTCCGATGATGACCGCAGAAATAGCAGTAATACCATAGTTATCTGACGCAGTCTGAGCGGTTGCCATACTGGAACGTGCAGCAAGCAATACTCCAGCAAAACCTGCAAGTGCGCCTGAAATAATGTAAGCTGCAGCTTTATACTTTCTTACACTAATCCCCGCAAGCCTCACAGCGTCTTGGTTACTGCCAGTAGCCACAACAAGTCTGCCAAATTTAGTATACTTCATCATCAAATAAAATATTATTACGAAAAGCAATGCCAAATATGCCATTAGAGGTAATTTCAGAACCGGATCGTAGGATTGTGCGAATTTAACAAGTACAGCGGACATGGGGTTAGCCTTTACATCAAGGCGTATTGGGGACCCTCCTGTGATAATATATGCAATACCGGATGCAATACCGCCGGTTGCTATCGTCACAATAAAGGGTTTCATATTCCTCCAGGTAGAAATAAAGTATCCGCTAAGCGCACCAAAGGCAGCGCCGCATAGTACTGGTAAAATGATTGCTAGTATCAGGCCAATCCAGGAATTGAGGCCCCAAATAGTCAGAACAACCGCAACCATGATACTGCCTACAGCCACTATAGAACTTATAGAAAGATCTATGCCTCCCGTCATAACAACCATCATTACTCCCAGAGAAACAAACATATAAGTACTTTGCTGTCTTAATATATTGACAATGTTATTTTTTGTTAAGAAACTACCTGTAATATTAGCAGAAATAATGATCAAAATCGCCAATATAACTAGTGAGCTGTTGTCTATCAAAAACTTCCTAAAGCTATACAATGACTTTATTGAGATATTCTTAAAACTCTTTCCATTTCTAGTTGGCGGTCCAGTTGACATTTTACATTACCCCCATGCTATAATTGATTAAGTTTTGCTCATTAATGCTATCTTTCCCTAATTCCCCTATGGTACGTCCTTCCCTGAAAACAAATACTCTATCGCACATTCCGATGATTTCCCCCATTTCCGAGGAAATCATTACAACACCATATTGCTGAGCTGCCAGATCATTAATAATATTGAAGATTTCTATTTTAGCTCCAACATCGATCCCCCTGGTAGGTTCATCTAAAATAAGCACTCTACTATCAAGAGCAAGTACCTTTGCAATAGATACTTTCTGTTGATTCCCACCCGAGAGACTGGATACGGGGTCGTCAAGGCTTGCCAACGTAATGGTCAGTTTGCTGACTATATCTGTTAAATACTTATTTTCCTTCTTACTATTTACCCAACCGATCGTATTAGTGAACTTACTTAGTGCTCCTAATGTTATATTGTCTCGAACGGGGAGATCGAGAATCAAACCCTCACGGTTTCTATCTTCGGGTAAAAGCCCTATTCCAAGTTTAACTGCTTTTACAGCGCTTTTTATTGTGACCTTTTCCCCATCAATGTAGATATTTCCTCCGTCAAGGCCTTCTTCTCCAAAAATTGCTTTAACGGCTTCGGTACGTCCGGATCCAACAAGACCGCTCAAGCCAACAATCTCACCCTCATGTACATCAAACGAAACATCCTTCACACGAACACCAGAGCGGATATGTTCAACACGTAGTACGGGTTTTCCGATATTCGATTGTTTTCTTTTGGGATAGTACGTTTCAAGTGTTCGGCCTATCATTTTTTTAACAAGCCGCTCCTTTGTGATTGTAGAAGCATCCACTGTATCGACAAGCTTTCCATCTTTTAAAACGGTAATGCGATCGGAAATTCGAAAGATTTCATCCAATCGGTGGGAAATATATATGATTGCGACTCCTTGTTTTCTTAATTCATCTAGCAAGTTCATCAACTGTTCAACTTCTGAGGAGGCTAAAACAGATGTCGGTTCATCCAATATTAGTATTGACGAGTTTCTCGCAAGAGCTTTGCATATTTCAACAACTTGTTGATAGGCAACACTTAAATCCTTAGTTCTTGTCATTACATCAATATTTTCAAATCGCAATTTCTCAAGATATTTTCTTGCTCTTCTTCTAAGAGAATTCCAATTGATAACTGGTGATCCCTTTCTGTATTCATCAATAAATATGTTCTCTGCAACAGTTAAATCACCTACTAGTGCAAGCTCCTGGTAAATAATGGATACACCGATTAAAATAGCTGTTTTCGGGCTATCAATGTTTACTTTGACCCCATCGATAAATATTTCGCCTTGATCCATCGACGTGGAACCTGCAAGAATCCCCATTAAGGTCGATTTGCCTGCACCGTTTTCTCCAACCAAAGAATGGATTTCTCCACTTTTAATATTGAAGTCTACCGATTGTAATGCTTTGACCCCTGCAAAACTTTTACTGATTCCTTTCATAAAAACTTTATAAGAAGACTGTAACATGCTTTAGTCTCCTTTCGTTTATTTACTTTGGATATTATTTCTTAAAGTCATTGATACTCTTTGCAATTTTGCCATTAGGAAGCGCAATCGGCTCGACACAACCCTCACTGTACAGCGCCCAAGGAAGTATGACTGCTGAATGTCCGCCTCGACCTCCCACAACAACAACTTCCACATCCTTTGGAGTGCGTGTGACCGGCATTGGATGACGGTCTTTAAAGCTGGCAGGACGAACTGGCATAAGTCCCCGTCCATTGACCATTGGAGTCTCGTTAAATGCGTATGTATGAATATGCTCCTGAATCATTTCCTTTGTATAACCTGCCTTTTTGAGCATCATTCCATGGTCGGGTGTAAGGCATATGATCATTGGCCCAGGCATATACGCATTGTTACTGCCAAGTGTCGTGCAGCAGTCGGTTATGGTATCCAGCAGGTCGTGGCCATTTAGGCTTAAGAAGTCGATAATATCGCGCATGGGTTCAGCTTTGAGCACATATACCGTCGTTGTTTCTGAATTAAAGCGTTCTTCATTGATCATCTTCCACTGCGCCAATGATGGCTCTTCTGCAAAACAGTATGTAAACTCTACCGCAGATGCAAGGCAGTCAAGATCGCATATACCCGGAACAGAACGGCAAACGTTCATAATAACAAGGTTAACAGCACGACCAATCGTCGCATTCATCGGCCAGCCCGGCCCAAGACATCCTTGCTTGCCTGAAATCCCAATCTCTTGTGCGATCGGCCCACTTACTAGTACAAGGTTCCCTCCGGGATAAGATGTGGTAACAGACTGCAGCAGATTGTATTTAGGGCTATTCAGAGCTTTGAATGCAGCAATAAGAATGGGCATTGCTGTCGGAACACAGCCAGCCATTACGGCTGCAACTGCAACATCTTTAACCGTAATGTCCTTGCCTGTAGGGCCTACTTGATTACAGAGAACTAATTCTTCATCAAATGGACAGTAACTCAGCATTTTTTCATAACGTGCTTTAGTCGGAGGAATTATTGGAAGGCCATCACTGATATGTTCATTATTGAAATATTCATTGATTTCCTCCATGTAACAACCCGGCTCAAGCAGTTTTGCATCGTCAACTTCAATTTTATCTATGATGGGTAATAAGCCATTTTTAGCGGGAGCAATTGTATCCATTTTTAAATCAATATGAGAAAGTGTTTCAAGTTTATTTCCCTTTGCTGTTAGAGAACCGATGATATAGTCCCATTTCAAGTCAACCTGTGCTTTAACTTCCTCCACGGTGCTTGCCTGATAGACATCCACTGAGCATAAACATAAATTTCCTGCTCTGTATACACCAACGCCTTCTGCGATAGCGGATCCCGGGGGTGCCGTCATGTAAACGGTGGGCATTCCGAGTTTTTCTAATGCGATTGCTACAACAGTTGTTGCAGAAGAAGTACCCATATCTCCAAATGCAACAATGGCCGCAGTAGGTTTCTCCTTGGAAAGCATTTTGGCATACTCTTCAAGTTTGTTAGTGTCTTTGCCACGAACTGTTTCGACATAATCTACAAAATTTGTAATACCCAATTCTGTAAAACGTTCCTTAATTCTGACAAAAACATTAATGTAATTACAGAAACCTAACTTTGTGTTGTTGTAAAATAACACTTTGCCTTTTCTTAAATCGTCCAACGTAAGTCTAGGCGCTAATTTAAGAACAGTCCTTTTTTGATACCCACGCGGATCCATCAGTGGGTTCAACTTTTTAATATTCATACAGCAAGCACCCCCAATCTTTTTTAGTTTTGTTGGTTAAAAAATACTTCCTCAGTTACAATATTCTGAAACATAGATGCAATTGCATTGTCTTTATAGGATATCATTATTATATTTTCTCTATTTTGAAAAAATCAAGTCCTCTTCAGAGTCATGTGTCGTTAATCAGCGATAATGTCATGGTATAACTCGTCAGCGAAAATGTCACCCCCTAACTCAAAACTGCAGAGCAGGAAATCAATTTATCAACAATTTTTCTCATATGCCCTTTCCAGTCAATGCGTGCCAGTCAGAATGGCTCCTTGCTTCACCAGGATCTCCTGCAGTTCCGCCACGTCGGCTTCCAGCTCACGTGGTGTTATACCTTTTCTGGCGCACAACGCAGCGGCGACACCCGCGGCCTGTCCGGTCACCATGGTCTGCTGCAGGAAGCGGTGGTAGGCATCCCGATCAGTGGAGATCGCCTTTCCCGCAACGAGCAGGTTCTCGACTTTCTGGGGAACCAGACACCGGTATGGTATGTCGTGAGACCCGCCGTCCTTAGGCTTTCCACCACCCGGCTTAGAACTGAGAGCGTTAGGACCGACCACATGGTAGGTGCCGACACCGAAGCCGCTCTTTCCGATCACATCTTTGAACTTCCGCGCTTCGAGCACATCCTCTGCAATGAGTTTGTAATCGCCCATGATACGGCGGCCCCCACGCAACCTCAACTCAGTGCACATTCGGGTAATGTAGGCATTCTCGAATCCCGGAAGGTACTTCTTTATGAACTTCCATGCGATGACAATCTGTCTGCGACACTCGATCTCTCCCATAGTGAGGTCGGCAGCGCTGGTCACATCGCAATTGCCTACCTGGGCTGAATGCTGGAAATGGGCCTGGACGATTCCACCTTCACGCGGCATGAGGAAGAACCCGACTCCGCTGAATCCATGCCACTCGCCTGTTTGCATTCCTTTGAGCTTGAGAGAACGATATCCCATTACCTCACCTAACTCCGTTATGTCCTCAATTTTCCTGATTCTCTCGATGAGTTGTGCTTTAGTCCAGTTAAGGGACTCGTTGTCCAGGTAGCGGTCGAAATCGAACTCGTCGGGATTCTCTTTGATGTACTTAAGCACCTTCTTCCAATCGACGCCGTCGGCGGTGAATGAAAGCGTGTGCGGTTCCATCTCTTGCTTCGAAAGCAGCTCATAGGGTGCGCCGGCACGTGCCGAAAGCTCTCCCTCGCCGGTGCAGTCGATAATCACCTTGCCCATGATCGCCTGGCGGCCAGAAACATTCTCTACAATGACACCCTTGAGGGCCTCTCCCTCTTTGACCACGTCGACCACAAGTGTATGCAGCAGCAGATTGACTCCGTTCTCTTGCATCATCTCGAATATCATCAACCCCCACCAGTCGGGATCAACATAGTCGAAGGTGTAGCTACCCCGGAAATCTGCATTGATATGCGGCAGCGCATGGCCGTCCTTCAACAACCGCTGGTGGGTTTCCTCGATGATGCCCCCAATGATCTTCTCAAGGCGCTCATTGTACAACCAGGCATACGCGAATCCCGGAGGTCCCGAGACATTCATTTGTCCGCCGAGAGCCCCCAGACGTTCGATCACCAAGGTCTTCGCCCCGGCACGCGCGGATGAGATCCCAGCAGCCACACCGGAGGTTCCACCTCCCACAACAATCACATCATAGCTATCTACAATATTCATATCATCCTCCTTAGTAAATTTGCTGGCTAATTCGAACTTGGTTACTTGAAATTATCAACACAAGTTCTGTCGTCGCTTCATAATTACAGTACTCTATCCTGACTTCAAGATACGGTCACAAGTCGACACTCCAGAACCTCCCTATTTTTGTTCTCTGTCTCAACAGAATCTTAGGCAAAAGGCAAAGTTTCTTCCACCCCCTTTTTCGCCTCTGATTGATTCCCACATTTTTACGCTAGCACTTTTCATATTTCATGTCAACTGTTTTTGAAAAGGTTGTTCTTTTGGGCTTTCTAAAGCCATTCTGCTTTAATTTGTATTCCTGATGCATCCTTCGGTAGTTGTAATAATCCATAACGTTATCCAGGTCAATTTGCAACTCCTCACTACGCTCATGTCGCTTCTTTCAGAAGGCAACGGCGTAAAATTCATCTAAGGGGGTTTTATTGAGCCTCTCTATGTAACCATTGGGACCAGCTTGCCGCAGTCCAGACATCTCATCAGCGTATCTATCCGAAAACCGCAGTGACGACAGACATGTGCTTTCTCACTAACCCTCTCGCTACACTCAGGACATGGAATCAACATACTGACCCCCCTCCGACCCTTCTGTGCCCAACCAGAGTGCTTGGTTCGCTCCAAGCAGACAGCACTTTCAACCCATGCTCATTACCATCGTTCCATGGAACGAAGTCAACACCCAAGCCACCGGCACCTAGTCCGCACTCTTGAGAGGAATCGAGTGCTCACGGCACATATTGTCCTTCCCGTGCAAGCAGGAAGCAACACCAAGGACTACCTCCAAGACCAGCTTGAATAGCAGCGTTGTGGATGGATCACAGGACTGCCTGTTCGCCCCTATCTCCACCACCCGACCACCATCATGTTGTTGACTTGCCCACGGATTCGCCACGAGTCGGCCAACAGTGCAGTTCTTGCCCGAGGAAAGGCCA
>Ga0209430_1000456_pt1 | contig 41982 bp, 40 predicted proteins | sample BarGraIncub1133A_FD_184504 | JGI IMG/M metagenome (GOLD analysis project Ga0209430, IMG submission 184504) | Arctic peat soil microbial communities from Barrow, Alaska - Barrow Graham LP Incubations 11-33A (SPAdes) (version 2) | ecosystem: Environmental > Terrestrial > Soil > Wetlands > Peat... | reverse complement strand
AAAAATGGGTTCAGTTCAAACGATGGCTCAAAATGGCACGGATTACTCACCTCAAAGCCAGTTTTCGAAAAACTGATGTCATATGCAGATACGGCGGAGATGAGTTCGTTGTCATTTTCGACAGAAGCACAAGGGAAGAAATAGATACAGCGGTCAAGAGGCTTATTGAAAACACGAACAAATTCAATGCAGAAAAAAAACGCCCTTACAAAATCAATTTCAGCGCCGGCTATGATACGTATGATTATGAATCCGGATTATCCGCGCAGCTGTTTGTAAAGAGGATTGATGCAAAAATGTACGAGAATAAAAACAGGGCAAAGTCCTGAAATGTAATTTCTATTTTGAATATTCTGAGGATAATATAACTTACTTGATAATCAAGTTATATATTTTTTCGGTTTTTATTATCTGTTTAATAAATTCTTGGATATTTTCATTGATTTTTTTCAGTTTTTCTTCGCCACTCACACTTGTCAGCAACAAAATACTTTGTTTGTTCTTCACTGCAAAATAATTCATATATAATAGTGACTCGATTAAACGATAAGTAACTTCCTTGCTATTCGAAAATTGCTCAATATTTCCGTCTGTAAGCTCTTTTGTTAAATTTTTTGCTGACAACTTGATGATCAAATCAATATATGAATTACCCTTTGAAATGCCCTGAAATATGAAAATATCATTCTCTTCAATTTGTGCAGCGTCTTCTAGAAGCATATCCACAGATACCGAGAAAAATGAAGCCATGTTTTTAAGGACGCTCCCGGATGGGGCGATTCTACCTGACTCATACTGGCCAATCGTGCTGCGCTTCAATCCCAATTCGTCAGCCAACGACTGCTGCGTCAAATTATTCTTTATTCGAAGTGTCTTTAATTTTTCAGATAACGTCATGATTATCCCCCTTCTCCCTAATTATCTTGATTATAGCGTCGATATTTCTAGTGTCAATTGCGATTATAAATAACATACTTTTTGTATATTGTTTAGCTATTAATTTTTAATACTATTTCTTTACATCGATTTTGATTCGAAGACAGTTATTAGAAAAAGTGTATGTTGAAGATAAGAAAATCAATGCAAATATAAAGATCACCCTGCAGAGAGGTCAATATAAATGAATATAGTACAACCGATCCGCGACAAGAGGAAAACACGAGCTCTCATTGAATGAGCAAACAGCATCAATATGAGCCCTTATAGAATCATATTAATGCGTTGTGCGTCATTGAAACAAAGAAAAAACGGTTTATTTTGTGAATATAACTTGAACTCGCAACTGCAAGGGTGGTTGTGGGTTTTGTGTGAGAGACGCACAATGTCCATTGTGTATCATTGGGCCGGATTGGAGCAATAGCGCCTTTTCCTTACTATTAAATCACAATTAAGATTGTGATATTACAATTAAGTTTGTGATATTACAATTAAGTTTGTGACAAACGTTGAATATTTCTAAGGAAACCGCTGATTAATTCCCAATGCATTCAAAAAAAATGCAAAAAGGTGATACCAAAATATAGGTGGTATTGCCGATGCATCAGACGTTCTGTTCTATGGAATACGGATAACGCTATCTTAGGACCCGGAAAGAAGAATTCTTAGCGCAGATAGAAAAGATTATCCGCATTGGACTCAAACAGTAGCGCCATAGATTTTGTAACAAACTTAATTGTCTTTTCACATACTTTTGTAAATGCGGGCTTATATTCTAAAAGCACAAAACTATTTACACACCCAAAATTATGACTCCGTCAAAGCCACAATAAATACTGCGGTTGCACTCATCGATACCATTAATGAATTACTAATTCCTCCATTCACATTTAGTAAATTGGCTATATATTTTTATAATAAATTTGACTTACATCATAATATAAGTTTCATTATACCGGGATTCATAAGCAGTTCAATCCGTGTGTTTTTATCAATAGCAGTGCTCTTTTCTTATTCTCCTATCTTTTCCGGGACTATAAAATTATTGAAGTAGCATTTTATGCGGTCTATTCCTGTTCTCAAAATAGTGTATAACTTGTATTTGTCATTTCCTTGCATATACGCTAACTTTTAATATTTTAATAACTAATTTGTGCATATCGGATTGCAAAACTCGATATCGCTTCTTTTCTGAAAGAACTCACCCATTGAATGTTTTTAATGCTTCTCTATTTATAACTCATTGGACCAACGTGTGACGAGGAAGGAAGAAAGACAATATTCGGGTGCAAAGCAGATAGTATATCTACTTCGTTTTCTTCTAACTCCTCATAGGCTTGAATAGACGGCAAAGTATAAAGATCGAGCAGGTACCATTTCTCCAGTAGATCATGGAGAGCTGCAAAGGACAGTGTGTGCGACTGGTTTAAGCGTGCTATGGCAAAGCTAATGAGCTGTATATCAATCTTGAATATTTCATTCCAGGTGATGATGTTCTTTTCCATTTCATCATACGGGAGAAAGTCCAATTTCAGTTCTCGTTTTACGTATGCAAACATCGGTTCATAGAGCTTTCTTTGATGCTGAAACAGCCTTGCGTCATCGAGCGTCCGAATTCCAAGGACTTTCCAGCGTTCGCCCAGCCGTGCTACTTCTTTAACGTTTCGCATCAAATGCAAATGATACGCTTCAGCATAGAGTTCATAATACAGTTCTGGCCTGAATCGCAATTCGACAGCAAGCCCATGAAACAGTTTTTTCCATCCATAGGAAGCATCACCATAGAAGAATACTTGGTCAATCCGCTGAAAAATAGGCGCCCAATCCGTTACATCATCAAAAGTATAATCGCCATAGTCCATACTCACACCTTTGCCTTTCACTTTTGCGTGAAGCCAAAAAATCTAAAAAACGGGTTCATAAGACGATTCCCCAGATGTGGCTCGTTAAAAATTTATGTTCTGGGGTTGCAATTCGTTTCAAAAAAGAAATTTATTTGCTAAATCTCTTTTGAAGTTTTTCGGCTTGCTCAAGCATTTTATTATCCGCTTCTGCATAATCAAGATTTAAGGTTCCAAGTTCATTTCGCGCAATATTCATATCTGAAGCATGCAATATTCTTTGTTGTGACTCGTGAATAAGGCGCACCGCATTGTCAATATTTTTTGGCTCCGTGTATTGAGGAAGTGATGCTTCCTCTTCATTATGAGACGATGAATTTTTTGTTCCAGCACCGCTCATAGAAACACATCCTTTCAAGTAAATATACACTTACATATTGTATTCAATGATGAAGCGATTCTCATTGTTTCTCGTATCCTCAGATACGGAAGATGTGATGTAGTTGCAAGTATTACCTAACTTGATTAAAAATGTTAGAAAAAGAACCATTTAGTTGATTAGTTTTGGTGTCGGTTCTTTCCTTTTTTTGTAGAAACTAATCGGGCTGCTTCCCGCTATGGTGTAAACGACGGGTAATTACTACACCAAAGAGAAGTATCCATTAGAGAAGTCACTTCCCTAATTTGCAGTTTGTATGTCCCTGTAAAAGCGAGCCTGGACATGTCTTATTTTATATAAAATTTTCGGTGTACTTTCTGTGCGCTCTTGGACGTGATGTCACGCCAGGAAAGACCTTCCTTATCGCGAAAGGCGACTAATTTCCTAATAATAGCAGCGTTCAGTTCAATACCCTTTCTTTCTGCATTTGAAAGAATAATATCCTCTGCATATATGTCAGAAAAAGTCCGGAATTTCTCGCCGTTTATTTCTACACTCATTTTCATTCGTCCCTTCTCTCGGGCTGTCCGTTCTGTAGTGCTTTATACGTTTTAGATGGATCTTTTCATTATTTTTTCCGTACTCTTGATCATGAAACGATCGGTCTCCTTGTAGTCATACTTTACGTCTTTTACGAAATTACTCGCTTCACGCAAAGCTGCTGCAGCATACTGTTCCGGTGAGGGTGTAACCCTAACGTATTTATTTTTCATAATACAGTCCTTCCTTTTCACGAATATTGTTTGTTGTGATTCGTGATTAAGACACAACGCATTGTCAATATTTTTCGGCTCCGTGTAATGAGGAAGTGATGCTTCCTCTTCGTTGTAAGATGATGAATTTTTTATTTCAGCACCGCTCATAGAAAAACATCCTTTCAGTAAATATACACTTAAGTATACTTCTATTTTGAAATTGGTAGAATAACAATGATACAAATCGCGAACCTGTTTTGTATTTGCTCAAACTTAGACAAATACGCTGGGCCCACTTCTTCTTTCATCAATCAAAAATTTCGAATAATCTGCTATTCTTTGTTTTCACGTGTCTTTGGGTTATTTTTTATTCAATCTTTCTTTAATATGCGCAGTAGCCATGAGAATCTGTTTCTTCTCTTCAAACGAAACTCTCTCATCATCCGCCATATAGTCATCAAAGGTCTCTACTTTTTTCGAATGTTTCGCCCTCTCTCAATCGGTTTTTTATTTTGTCAACAATTGCTCCGATATTATATGCAATGGTTGACAAAAATGGATAAAGACTATAACCTTAATGCAACAGTACTCCACACGCTTAGGACTCGAAAGAGAAACCGCGGACCAGGTGGAGTCATTTTTATTTTATCGGTGTTTTTGACCGAGCTACCTGATCACCCCCCTCGATTCTATGCTCTTTTCAATCTCCGATAGAATATTAGTTATATCTCATATGCTGTGTTTTGAATTTGCTGCTTACCTATACTTAATCTTCTGTCCATAAAATACGAAAAAAGATACCAGAGGAGACAATATTCCAAGGGGTACTCACTCAAAGAAACCCAGTGATTAAAGGCATCTACAGGTAATGGCCATATAGAGAAAGAGACCCAAATTATTGTTTTAATCAGCAGGTCATCAGTTCGAGTCTGATAATCGGCTCCACGAGATAACCTACATACATCGGTGTGGCGGAGCCTCAATTTGAACTGAACCCATTTTTTTGTACATGAATGCCATCATTTTATGCTACCCGTTGTCGAAATTCAATTGGCGTTAGATAGCCCAAGCAAGATCGAATCCGGTCTTCATTGTAATATCGTAGATATTCATGAAGATCACTCACAAAGTTTTCAACCGATTGAAAAGTCTGGTTATACAGCAGCTCGGCTTTAAGGTGGCCGAAGAAGCCTTCAACCATAGCGTTGTCATAGCAATTCCCTTTTCGCGACATGCTCTGTCGAACGCCTTTTTGTCTGAGTGTATCGCAGTAGTTCCTCATTCGATATTGCCAGCCCTGATCAGAATGTAAAATACAGTTGCTAGCATCCGGCAGTTTAGTAAATGCTTTGCTCAGCATGGCCATCACATCGTTAAATCTCGGATGATCGGAAATGGTATAACTTACAATTTCACCATTGAATAAGTCTAAGATCGGAGACAAATAAACTTTCTGGCCGAACAGATGAAATTCAGTGATGTCAGTGACCCACTTTTGATTTGGAGCGGTTGCCTCAAATTGACGATCCAGAAGGTTTGGTGCCCTTTCGCCAACTTCACCACGATAGGAGGAATACCGTTTCATTCGAACATGGCAGAATAGGCCTAATTCCTTCATAAGACGGTGTACAGTCTTGTGGTTGATTCTATGTCCAGATCGTCGAAGTTCTGCAGTCATCCGACGATATCCATAGCGGCCAAGATGCTTCTTATGAATCTCTTTCATCTGGTCTTTAATATATTCGTATTTGTCATTCTTAATTTCTTTAAGATGATAATAGTAGGTACTGCGTGCCAACCTGGTTAATTTCAAAAGGTCATGCAGCAGATATTCTCGCCTTAGCTCAGCTATTATCTGAACTTTATCTTGGGTTTTTATCTTTCCCTTTTCTGAACTAAGGCGTTTAATTTTTTTAAGTAAGCATTCTCCATTCGCAAACAACGAAGTTCGTCTCTGACCGCTTCAGGCAACTCGGATTCGATATAACCCTTGGCATTTAGTTTTTTCGGTCTGGGTTTCGGTGGCATTGGTTCATCGCCTTCTTGGTGCCTTATAGCCAGCGAGTCAGTCAAGCCGTCAGATCCCTTGTCGAAATAAACTTTTATCCATCGCTGAATCATACAATGATTAACAGCATATTTTCGAGCTGTTTCCCTAACACCTCTATGATCCTCGATAACTTCCAATACAGCACTCCGTTTAAAAATTGCAGTATAGCTTTTTAACTTTTTTCCCTTTAACCCCATAATGAACCCCCAATCGTTTTATTATACTGTTCTTGTCCAACTTTTGGGGTTCAGTTCAATTCCGGCGGGTGGTGAGCCACCCGGAAAAAGTGAGCCAGACCTAGCTTCGGTGACTTTTTCCAACGCTCATGTGTTATCTCTAGTTAGCCTTACATATAATTCTGTGACATATCTCAATCGTTCCACCAAATCCGGACTAAAATCAGAAGCATTCCTAATCAACTTTATTTGTGCAAGAATTTCTTCCATCGTCGATCGTAATGCCTTGAATACTCTTGGATTCCCCGTAACGTTAATAACTTGCCGAGTCGCACAACAAACAAGATACTCTCGTTTACAAACGCCGTGTAATTTTGCTAATTCCTCTATTGTTTTATATTCTTCCGGCGAAACATGAAAGGCAATTGTTTTACTTCTATACCTTCCCTGGGAGTCACGCTTTTTCTTTGACATATCAATTATCTCTCCATTTCATCATTTAATTTATCTGCCATATCTTTTTGAATCGAAGGAAATAAATGTGCGTAGCGATAGGTAATCGAAATGCTTTCATGCCCGACTCGATCCGCAACCGCAACCGCACTGTATCCCATATTGATAAGCATCGATATATGCGAATGCCTCAGATCATGGATTCTGATTTTTTTTATTCCTGCTTTTTGGCTTCCTTCTCTCATTTTTTTATATAGATAAGATTTTGTAATTGGAAACAGTCTATCCGTCGGATTTTCGGAATAGATCATGTTGATGTAATCACTGATTTCTTCACATAAAGCGACTGGCATCGCGATAACTCTTTTGCTTTTAGCCGTTTTGGGATCGGATACAACATCATGACCATTAACATGATAAAAAGTTTTAGTAACGGAGACGGATTTATCTCTTAGACTAATATCCTCTTTATTTAGGGCTAAAAGTTCTCCTTCGCGCATACCGGTCCAGTAAAGCATTTCAAACGCATAGAACGCCATTGGCTCATCCATCATTACCTCGGAGAATTTCTTATATTCCTCTGTTGTCCAAAAATTGATCTTCAACCCTTTTTCGGATCCGATGTTTCCGACTTTTGCCGCAGGGTTCTCGCGAAGCCCATAGAACTTAATGCCATAGTTAAGAATCGAGCTCAACTGGCTATGTATGGTTTTCAAATATGTTGAGGCAAATTTCTCTCCTGTCCTTGGATTGGTTTTTTGCAGAAGTTCATTTTGCCAGTGCAGAACATCTGTTGCTGTGATCTCGTCGATTCGTTTATTTGAAAAATATGGAATAATCTGTTTTTGGATTATATTTCTCTTTGTTACTAGTGTGCTTTCCCTAACTCTCGGAGCAATACATTCAAGATAAAGCTCTGCAAAGCTTGCAAAGCCCATGGATGAGCTTCCAGACTTTTTCGCCTTGAAATCGATTTCATATTTTTGAGCATCTCGTTTGATTTCAAAACCTCGCTTGGTCACATAAACCATTTTCCCCTGCCAATCATAGTAGCGAAATTTTGCATACCAACCCTTTCCGTTTTTATTCTTATAAACTGACATAGTTACACCCCTTATTCATGTATGTTTTTTCTTCGAAGTAGGAGCGGCTGACTCTTCCAGCTACGGTGATATATCCACGTTCAGACAACTCCTCATTTAACTGGTGGATGATTCGATACGCCATTGATAAAGAAACGTCCATATAAAGGGAAATATCTTTTGCAGAAAGAAAGCCTTTTGCGAATATTGCAGCCATATAAATCATCCTTTCGCATTCCTTTAATTATTCAGAAAATATTTGCTATCTGTATAATAACACCTTTTTCGGTGTGCGTCAACACCCATTAAGGTGTTGTTTTGCCAGATTTGAAATTATCTATCTTGCGTGGTATCCTTAAGTTATTACACGCATAGAGGTGTGGCATACGTGATTGAGTATAAAATCGATATTTTAAAAGCACTTAAAGATAAGGGATTTTCTGCTGTTCGGTGCCGGAAAGAAAAAATCCTGCCAGAAAGCACCATGCAAAGAATTCGCCACGGTATGCCCATAGGGTTAGATGCAATCAATACCATTTGCATCATTTTGGATTGTCAGCCTTCGGACATAATTAATGTATCCTCCACAAAAGAGGAACTGGATCGATTCGGGCTCAAATTCTAAGAGGGAACAAAGATGATACTGGATGCCTATTGCTCTATTGATGACTATCAGCGCTCCCAAAAAAATGTACACGAGGATACGCCCAGACTCGTCTCGGCAGTTGATGCCGAGCAAGGGCAAGACTACTATTGCTGTTATTGCGGGGCACACCTTTTTCGGAGAACTTCCGATAAGGGTGTTGCGTTCTATGTCTGTCACAGAGGCGAGAAACACAACCACCCAATTTGCATCCGCAAAGACAAAGAATCAATAACACACGCCGTTAACAGTCCCGAATTTTCCGTGGATCTTTTTTTTAATCGCCTTTTTAATCCAGAGCATGATACGAAAACAAGTGAAAGGTCTGCAATAATTGCGTCTGAGAATAAGGCAAAAATTTTGGAAGACTCAAGCCACGACTCTTTGCGGGTTCTTCCTTACTCTTCCATTCAGCAGCTTGTTGATGACGATATCAAAATCAAAGGTCGTAATGCGGTTATTGACTATGATAGCAATAAATTAGTTGATCTCATTGTCTTTAAGGAGTGGATCAGATATGTCTTTCCCTCTTTTCCCGGCGGAAAAAGAATCCTGGAGTGTTGCCCAAACTACTGCGATCTCGAGCGACGGTATTTGCAGTTTCGCTGTTATCGGAAAAATCAACATATTGATACGTATGATCAGTATTATTTTAATTTATATTTCGGCTCGAAAGAGAAACAGTTTAATCATTTTGCTAATTTGCTCTTTTGTAACGAAGCCAATGATTCCGGATCCACGCGTCAAAAAAGCAAATATAGCACTGTTTTTGTTGCGGGAGATTGGGTAACGGATGGCATCAATAACATGTGGGCCGGCACCAAACGCGAGACCTATAAAACAGACTTCTTATCGCCGAAACAAATCTATGCGCCTAAAAACCATTTAATTTAAAATAATGATCGTGTAAGGGATTTTCGTATATTAGAGCAATTATTGGGTACCGCCCTCTTGCCTGAACATGAGATTACTTTAGAACGTCATTGTTATTTCATTCCTGAATATTCTTTGTGATATTTCTTTAAAATATTCACTGTTCTTTCTTCATCAAATATTGATTCTGTGCTTCCTTGGTTTGCGGAAAGTATTATGAATTCTGTATCTTTGTTTTCACTAAATATCACACTAATAAAGTCATTGGGTTCGTTTGATTCAAGCCTTACGAACAACAATCCTTCGTTTGCATCAAATTCAATCGTTCCCGGAAGCGGCATATCAACTCGTTGCTCTTTTCTATCATGACAAATCAATTGGCTTTGAATTTTTCCCGAATGATTAAAGACAGCGCGAAAATCAAGCTTTTCTTGCATTTTCAGAAGTCGTTCCGAGTTAACGTATTCATTTCTTGTTTCGTATGCATTTTCAATATCGTGACCAATCAAATATTCAATTTCTGATTCACTCATTCTGAGAATATGAAGTTGTGTTGCAAAATTTCTCCGAAACAGATACGCTGTCGGGTCTTTTTCTCTGATAAGAATTGGATCTTCTCCTTCTTCAATCTCTTGATCGATATATGCTAAAATGTCTCCCTCAAGTCCAATTTCCCTAAAAAGATTTTTTCCCGCATCAGATAAATGATCCGGAACACATCTTGTTCCAAATCCACGATTATCACATGCGATTGGCAATGTATCGGTTTCTTCATAACTACATTTCAGCGACTCTGCAACATAGTGTTTACGCTTCAGAAGAAATGTGTATACATCATCATTTATTGGAATAATTCTATCTGCATTTCGTGTTTTTCCGGAAGAAATGAGCTGATTTCCTTTGCTTTCGACGGTTTTATATACCAAAAGAACGTGTAAATTATTGGCTTCAGACATTTCTCGAATGTCCCCAAAATTCGCTGCACACGCTTCACCATTTCTTAAGCCCAGCGCAAACATTAGTAATATTCCAAATCTCGTTCCGGGCTGTTTATGATCTTTAAGTAACCGGTCTGCTACCAGTAGTTCCTGCTCTGCTGTTAGTGATTTCTTTAGCTTGACAAGTTCTCTTCTCTTTTCTTCTGCGCCTATCATTTCTGGCAGCATAAAACATGATCCCCATAAAACATTTTCACAAATTCCATGCTCGGTCGCAACAATGACAACGACTTCGATAAGATGACGATAATGTCTAATCGTGTACTCCGAATATTCGCCCTTTTGATAAGCTTCTTTAATTCTTTCTATGGCATCATGAAAATCCTCTTTGGTGAATGAATTCATCGGTTTCAAATCCTGTTCGATCAATGCAGGTAATATTCTGTTGTTGTAATCATTCAAGTAGCTATTTTGCGTTACTTTGGATCTCCAGAAATTATCCACACATATTTGATCAAAATACGATTCTAGCACACCACAAAACGTCATTTCCCCGTCAATCTCTCTCACCCAGGAATCGTTAATACGCAACTTTTCAGTCATCAGTTGTCACCTCTTTTTCATCACTAAGGATCATTGTCCCTTTGCACCCATATTCACTGTTGACTGAAATTGTGATTTTTGACGCCTTCTTTATTTTTATACATATATTGATAGAGGCTGAAAGTATATATGGTCCAGCCTTTATTCTTGTCATCGACTTAATTGCACTTTGTTCTTCTTTTTCGTCAAAACGCAAAAGACTTACCCATCTTTCAATTTTCTTACATATCGAAAATTGAATTGCATCATTTGTGTAATCGCAATAGTGCTTTGAGTACGTATCTGGTGCAGTGAGCCCAAGTAAATAATTAATTTCTCCTCTTGTCATTTTTGATATGTGATTTCCACAAAATTTAAAATTTGAAACAAAAAGGTCATTCCGATATTTGTTCAGATCTGTTTCCTTATCATCTTCCGGCAAAGTAATCGTCATTTCTTTGATCCCTAGATTATTAATTCCATCCCTACATATTTGGTTTATCTTCCATATTGGCATTGCTTTTTGTCTATTCTTACGTTTATCGATTGTCTCGCAAAAAATCGGGATTCTATCTATGTTTTCGTCTTTAATTCTATATTTGTTTTGAATATACTTCTTTCTTGCCAGTAAAATGCCCGCAAGGGCTGGAACAATAGGAATGCACCTAAATCTTAACCAGTCTTCTTTTGCGCCATAAAGAACAATCTGTTCTTGCTCGTTTGTGTATTTTGTTATTTGAACTTGATATATTCCATATTCTGCAATATAGACAACATCTTCCCATTTTAATGCACACATTTCTTTTGCCGGTATGGCAGTAAAAAGACGAAAAGCAATGATGATCGTTTTTATACTTGAAGTATTATCCCAATCAGGCGAGCTTACTCCTCCTCTTTTGGTTAGGAGCTTTATTTGTTCGTTAATTGATAATTGCTTCTTTGTTAAAGCATTTCGGACTTCTTGTTGTTCCTTGAGCAACTTATTAGATAGATTTTGATATACATCCAAAATGGGATTCATTGGCAAGTAATTGCTTGTAACTGACTGTTTATAAACCAGATAAATCTGATCCCAATATCGCTGCTTTTTTTCTTGAGTAAAATTTTCTGTAATTTGAGAAATTGCTTTACTCAATTGCTCTTTATCAAATTCCTTGTATGTCATCTCCTCGATGATTTTGTGATTTCTACATAGTATTTCTTTTGCAATATCTTCATTATATTTATCTTGACTCTGTAGCTCCCTTCTTTGGATGAACCATAAGCTTTTTAGGGATAACTCATGAGAAATATTTTCATATGCTTTTTTTATATCTCTTCTGATGATATAGTCCACATTCTCATAAAAAGGTATCTGTTCAAGTTTCCCAAAAAACTGCGTTTCTTCTGCCCCCCTCAACCCCTTTTCAATACTGGGGGTGATTTTCTTTTCGGCTCCATTGAATGGGTGAGAATAGTAACTTGCGATACCTGATTTAATTCCGTTTCTAACAGTATATGAGTATCGAATATTGATCTCTTTCGAAAAAGCATATGAGACCGATCTTTTCCTTGCTTTTATCAATGAGTCATTTCTATCTTCTTGATTATAATTTTTCCATAGTCCTAATAGAGTCATTCCTGGCACAACGTTTTCAAGATTACTTTGATAGTGTTTATCGTCAATGAATAATTTCTTCTCTTTTTCGTCATAGCCAGCATGATAAAGAGTCGTAAGATAGTTACGCGAACCACCACTCCGACCCAAATACAGCAGTGATTTTTTTCTTGGCTTTGAATTTGTTATTGATGTATCAAGAATCAAGATCCTATCAACGGAAAATCCCGCATTTGATATCGATTGTATAGTTGATGAAAGCTGGTGATCCATTACACAATTGGGAACAAGAATAGTTGCTCTTTGTATGTAGCGGTTATTTCCAATTATCTCTATTGCCTCTTTAAAACTTATCTTAATACTATCCTGAAATATAGCCAAAATATTGGTAGCCTTTGATTCTGCCATTGTTTCGGGTGTAGAAAATATATTAGAGGGAAATTCTCGTTTATATGCATTTATAAAATACTCGTCTTGAACTATGAACCTAATTCTTTCTGAAGGAATTTTGTTAACAGATGAAATTATCATATCCGGACTCGGATAATAAATAAGAACTGAATTTTTATCGCTTTCCATAACGAAGCTGCTCAATAGAAACCCACACTCAAAGGCAGAATCATTCTTGTAGGTGGGATAAAATAAGTACCGAATTATGTCTGTTGGTTTTTGCTCTCTTATCTGCCACGCGCCATCATTAATGATCGTTTCGTCAACACTTACTCCCTGACGCACATGAATGTTTTGATTGTTTTTTAGATTATACCAAGGATTAAACGGTTCTCCTGAAATTTTATTAACTGAGCAATAATCGTGGAATAACTTTTCATTCGGCACAAAAAATTTTTTGTAGGTATCCGCAACTTTTCTCAATCTTCCTTTTGCTAGAACAGGGATTGGTTTTAGAGAATACTGTAAAAAATGATCATAGATGTCGATAAACTCTTCTTCCGTTTTTTTATAAATGGTCTCCCATTTTTTCGCAAATGAATTAGCTTTTGATTTATACCATTCTGCAGAATCAGCGACAATACCATGCTCTCTTTCGTGCTTACATAGGTTAAAGCCTATTGCCAGAAAAAGTATCTTTTTATTCGCAATTCCAGGAATACGATTTTGAATTTCTCTAAATAATGAAACTTGATACGGCGTAATATTCGTTAAGAAAACAAACAGTTCAAGATTTTCTTTGGGCTTGTTTTCTTGCAGTCCCGATGCTTCTTTTTCCGAAAAGCATTCTGGCTTATACAGACCCATTTCTTTTATGAAATCGAAAACGCTCGCAATTTCATCCTCATTCATTTCTATACTTTGAATAAAAGGAATAGAAAATAATATGGTTATGTCAGACGTGACATCAACACCGGCTGCCAAAAGAAAGTTAAGTATTTCTTCCCTTTTCTTCAAATCCATTCTGATCCTTTACAAGAAGCTATCGCCGTGAAATAATAATAAGGAGATTGTTCCGCTTAATTTTTATTTTTACTGTCTCCATTATATCATTTAAACGGAATCTGTGGTCATTTTGTGGTCAACAAAAAAATAAAAATCCCCCAAACTCCCTGATATCAAGGGGTTTGAGGGATTACTTTTTGAAAAACACTATTCCCACTCTATCGTCGCCGGCGGCTTACTGGTTATATCATACACAATTCGGTTGATGTGCCCGACTTCATTTACTATTCTGCGGGAGCAGATATCAAGGACATCATACGGGATTCTTGCGAAGTCCGCTGTCATAAAGTCACTTGTCGTCACGCCGCGAAGAGCAAGCATGTAATCATAGGTACGTCCGTCACCCATTACGCCAACCGAGCGCACATTGGTAAGAACGGCGAAATACTGGTTTATATCACGGCCGAGACCGGCTTTTTTAATTTCTTCACGGAAAATGAAATCAGCATCGCGCAGTATCGACAATTTCTTCTCCGTTACTTCACCCATGATACGGATAGCAAGTCCGGGACCCGGGAAAGGCTGACGCCATACAAGATCTTCAGGAATACCGAGCTCAAGGCCCGCTTTTCTGACTTCATCCTTGAAAAGATCACGGAGCGGCTCAATAAGTCCTTTGAAAGCAATGTCGTCAGGAAGTCCGCCGACATTGTGATGGCTTTTGATAACGGCTGCGTCGCCGACTCCGCTCTCTATCACATCCGGATAAATGGTTCCCTGCACCAGATAATCCACTTCGCCGATTTTGAGAGCTTCCTCTTCAAAAACACGGATGAATTCCTCGCCGATGATTTTGCGTTTGGTCTCAGGATCCGACACACCGTCTAGTCTTGCCATAAAACGGTCCTGACAATTGACGCGAATCAGATTCATGTCAAACTCGCCCTTAAAGACACGTTCAACATCATCTCCTTCATTTTTACGAAGAAGACCGTGATCGACAAAAACACAGGTGAGCTGTTTACCGACAGCTTTGTGAATCATAAGAGCCGCAACCGAAGAATCAACTCCGCCCGACATCGCGCACAGGACCTTCTTATCGCCGATCTGTCCGCGTATTTTGGCAATCGATTCTTCAACAAAAGCCGACATTACCCAGTCACCTGTGCAGCCGCAAATTTCATAAAGGAAATTACGAAGCATGACCGGTCCCTGGGGAGTGTGATTGACTTCGGGGTGGAACTGGACGGCGTAAAAACCGAGTGCCGGATTCTCCATGGCGGCACAGGGACAGTTGTCCGTATATCCTGTAACAGTGAATCCCCTGGGCGGCCTGCTGATGTAATCCGTATGGCTCATCCAGCAGGTATTCTCTGCTGTAACATTGTTAAAAAGCTTAGAGTCCGTGGATAATTTGATATCTGTCTTGCCATATTCACCGGACGGAGCGGTAGATACAACGCCGTCAAGCATATATGCCAAAAGCTGCGCTCCATAACATATTCCAAGAAGCGGAATACCAAGATCGAGTATTTCCTTACTGTAGTGAGGTGATTTCTCATCGAACACACTATTGGGGCCGCCGGTAAAAATAATTCCCTTGTAGTTCCCTTCACAAATACGGTCAATACCAACCGTATAGGGAAGAATCTCGGCGTATACATTCTGTTCGCGCACACGTCTGGCGATCAGCTGATTATACTGTCCGCCAAAATCAAGAACAAGAACCTTCTCGTTGACCACGTATTATTCCTCCTGCAAATCGGAACTGACTGAAATATGTGTTATTTACTGCTGTCAGCGGAACATAATCTCATCGCGCTTAGGGCCTGTCGATACCAGGGAAATACGAACTCCCAGTTCGTTTTCGACGAAGAGAACATATTCCTGGGCTTCTTTGGGAAGCTTCTCAAAAGAGGTCACACCGCGGATATCCGACTTCCAGCCTTTGAGTGTCTGCCATACCGGTTTGGCACGGTCGAGTTTGGTGGGATTCGGGAAATCCCGTGTCACTTCACCATCGATATCATACGCAACACAGACCGGAATCTCGTCAAGATAGCCAAGGCAGTCAATGGCAGTCAGCGCAACATCGGTAGCACCCTGGACCTGGCAGCCATAACGGGAAGCCACGCAGTCAAACCAGCCCATTCTTCTCGGACGTCCGGTTGTCGCTCCGTATTCGCCGGCGTCGCCGCCGCGCTGTCTCATTTGGCTGGCCTCATCACCGAATATCTCGCTTGTAAAAGCGCCCGCACCGACAGCAGAGGAATAAGCCTTCACAACAGCGAAGATTTCCTTGATCTCATAAGGGGGAATTCCTGCGCCGACCGCTGCGTAGCCCGCAAGAGTCGAGGATGAAGTAACCATCGGGTAAATACCGTGATCCGGATCCTTCATGGAACCCAGCTGGCCTTCAAGAAGAATCTTCTTTCCGTCTTTGATTGCCTGATGCAGGTAAGCTGTGGTATCCGCAACAAAGGGAGTTACAATCTCGCGGTACTTCATAAGTTCTTCAAAAAGATCGTTAGCATCCAGAGTCGGCTTGTGGTACAGGTATTCGAGAAGAGTGTTTTTGAGTGTAAGAACGGAAGCAATCTTCTCTCTCAGTGCTGCTTCTTCATAAAGCTCACACACCTGGAATCCGATCTTGGCATATTTATCTGAGTAGAAAGGAGCAATTCCGGATTTGGTAGAGCCAAAGGCTTTACCGCCGAGACGCTCTTCTTCGTACTGATCAAAAAGAATGTGATAAGGCATGACGATCTGCGCACGATCGGAAATCATAAGCTTCGGCATAGGAACGCCCTTGGACAGAATGTTTTCGATTTCTTCTTTGAGTTTCGGAATATTCAGCGCTACACCGTTGGCGATAATATTCATTATGTTTGCATGACAGACGCCGGAAGGCAGAAGGTGCAGGGCTAATTTGCCGTACTCGTTGATAATGGTATGTCCTGCATTTGCACCGCCTTGAAAACGGATGACAATATCAGACTTGGCGGCAAACATGTCGGTGATTTTGCCTTTACCCTCGTCGCCCCAGTTCGCTCCAACAATCGCTTTTACCATGTAAAATGATCCTCCTGTCAATGCGAAAGGCAACATTCATGAGAAATCACTCTGCTGCCTTCCATTCCGTGTTACTTCAATATTATTCCATAAAAAAAGAATCCCCGAGCAATACTCACTCGAGGAATCCTTGCCCTTACCATTATATAAGGCGCTGCTGGCAGTGTCAATTTATATGGTCCCCGCAGGAGATAAAATGATCTTCTTTCTACCGTTTGCACAAATAAATATTATCTTGGGAGCAATGCAATCCGGCGCAGCGCCTCTTCGGATGCTTCTTTTGAACCAAATGCAGTCAGGCGGAAATAGCCTTCTCCGCAGGGTCCAAATCCGGATCCAGGCGTACCAACAACGTTTGCCTCATTCAAAAGATAATCGAAAAACTCCCAGGAAGTCATGCCGCCAGGCGTTTTCATCCAGATATACGGTGCATTCACTCCGCCGGACACCTGATATCCCATAGCCGCGAGCCCCTCGCGAAGAATTCTGGCGTTCTCCATATAGGCTGCAATCGTTGCCTTTGTCTGTGTTTTTCCTTCCAGAGTATATATGGCGGCCGCGGCGCGCTGCGTGATATAGGATACGCCGTTAAATTTGGTTGCCTGCCGTCTTGCCCAAAGATCCCGGACATGAATGCCGTCCCTTACAAGCTGCCTGGGAATTACCGTGTACCCGCAGCGAACCCCTGTGAATCCGGCTGTCTTGGAAAAACTTCTTAGTTCAATAGCACATTCCTTTGCACCCGGAATCTCAAAAATCGAATGCGGAAGATCTTCCGAGATAAAAGCTTCATATGCAGCATCATAAAGAATAATCGCACCGGTTTTCTGCGCATATTCCACCCAGGATTTGAGTCCGTCATACCCGATTGCCGCGCCGCTCGGATTGTTTGGGAAGCAAAGATATATCAGGTCAGGCGTTTTTTCACCCGGTGTAATCGCTGGAACCTGCGGGATAAATCCATTCTTCTCCTCGCACTTCAGATAAAAAAAGTTCGACCACAGGCCGGTTTCAGGATCATATTCCCCTGCACGTCCGGCCATAACATTCGTATCGACATAGACCGGATAGACCGGATCGCATACAGCGACATAATTATTCACAGCAAAAATATCGCCGATATTGCCGGAGTCGCTCTTGCATCCGTCACTGACGAAAATCTCATCTGTATCGATTGTCACGCCGCGGCTTGCAAAATCATTCTCTGCAATGGCATTGACCAGGAAATCATAACCGAAATCCGGACCATATCCGTGAAAAGTCTTTTCATCGCCCATTTCAAGGACGGCCGCCTGCATTGCCTTAATCACTGCCGGTGCCAAAGGTCTTGTTACATCGCCGATACCCAGTCGAATCAGATCTTTGTCCGGGTGTTCCGCTGCAAATTCCCTGACCTTCCTGGCAATTGTTGCAAAAAGATAATTACCCGGCAATTTTTGAAAATTCTGGTTCATCTCAATCATGTGTGTCCCTTATCCATTCCGCCCCGATGCACGGGGCAATTTCATCAGAAACGTGCTTCCGTTTCCGGAATACCAATCCTCACGTTTATTTGTACAGAAAAACAGCTTAGAAATCAACCTCTCCTTCAAAACAGATCTCAGCCGGTCCCTCCATAATCACATCACCTGAATCTTCACGCCATGTAATATTGAGTTCGCCCCCGTTAAGAATAACAGTCGCCTTCCTGTCGGAAAAGCCGTTCAGGACGGATGCCACTACAGCTGCGCAGGCGCCGGTTCCGCAGGCCATTGTCTCTCCGGATCCGCGCTCCCAGACACGCATGCGAAGATGGGAACGGTCAATAATTTCAACAAATTCCGTATTAACACTTTCCGGAAACAGCTTGTGTTTCTCGAAAAGCGGCCCCATCTTGTCAACCGGCAGTGTCTCAATACCCTTCACGTATACGACGGCGTGCGGGTTGCCCATTGATACGGCTGTAATGTTATAGAGCTTGCCTCCGACTGCAATCGCCTCATTGTAAAGGTTTTTATCGCTCCAGAGTACAGGTATTTTATCCGTCTCAAGGATCGGTTTACCCATGTTCACGGTTATACGCTCAGCTTTACCGTTTTCAATCGCAAGAGAAAGCTGCTTGACTCCCGAAAGTGTCTCGATGGCAATCTCAGTTTTTTTTGTAAGTCCCTTTTCATAGACATATTTTGCTACGCAGCGAATGCCGTTGCCGCACATTTTGCCCCGTGATCCGTCGGCATTATACATGTCCATGAAAAAATCACCTGTTTCAGAGGGCTTAATCAGGATTACACCGTCGGAACCGATTCCGAAGTGCCTGTCGCTGAAACGAATCGCAAATGGGATTATCTCATCCTGTTTCAGAATCTCTTCTTTGGTACAGTCAATATAAATGTAGTCGTTTCCGATACCCTGCATTTTTGTGAAAGAAATTTTTCTCATTTGCAAACCTCTCTGCTGACGAATGTAATCACTTAGTTTTCCAGGCTCTTCAATACTTTAACCGCCATATCAAAAAGTTTTGATCCGTTGTCCATGCTCTTTTTCTGCAGGAATCTATGTGCTTCCTGTTCCGACATATTGTTGCGGTTCATTAAAAGCGCCTTGGCCTGATCAATGGTTCTCTGTTCTTCCATGCCCCGTTTCGGGGGGGCGGGATCGTCCTTTGCTGCTTTCGGTTTGGGTACGGCTGAACGTGATATGTCCTTATACATCTGTCTTGTGTCAAGGAGCATGCGGACGGAGGATACAAGATCCTGCGCATGCAGAGGAAGTGCGAGTGTGTAAAGTCCTTCCTTCTGTCCAAAAGCGAAATTCACATTCCCGGCCGAGGTAATCATAAGCATGTCATAATCATCCGGGAGCAGAGACTGCAGCTGAACGGCTGTCATATCCGGGAATTGAGCACCACAGATGACAAGTCCTCCTCCATCTTCCGACAGAATATAGCGCAGTGCCATTGACCCATTCGTGGCAAGCCCCCGCACCGGAAAATCACTTCGAAGCAGGATATCCCTTATTTTATGTGTAATGGCAATATCGGGAAAAGCAACGATGATGCTTCTCATCTTTTCCCTCCCTTTTGGTTATTCTGTCGTATTCTGCGTTAATCTTCCGGTAATTTCGCTGGATGGTCCACAGAATCCTGAGTTGCCCGCTTTGTCAGCTGAACCGGGTTAATTAATAACGGAGGAGATAGGTATCAATTTCCCACTGTGTGACCTGTGTCTTGTACTCGTTCCATTCGTCGTCCTTTGCTTCCAGGTACTTATCGTACGTATGGTCTCCAAGCACTTCCCTGCCCATAGGATCTTTCTCGAATTCATCGAGGGAGTCCCGTAAGCTTCCCGGCAGATTGTCAATTCCTGCAGCCACTCTCTCCTCAGGGGACATAGCAAAAATAGAATTATATACTTGCTTGGGAGGCGTCATTTTGTTCTCAATTCCATCAAGGCCGGCTGCCAGACACAGAGCAAGCGCAAGATAAGGATTAGCGGATGGATCCGGACTGCGCAGCTCCATACGGGTTCCAATACCGCGTGTGGCCGGGATACGGATCAAGGCTGAACGGTTGGCTGCAGACCAGGCAAGATAACAGGGTGCCTCATAACCGGGAACAAGTCTCTTGTATGAGTTGACCAGCGGATTGGTAACGGCCGTAATTCCTTTCACGTGCTTTAGGACACCGGCAATAAACTGCATCGCCGTCTCAGAAAGTCCAAGATCATCATCCGGATCAAAAAAAGCATTTTTTTCGTTTTTCATCAGGGACATATTGATATGCATGCCGGACCCGTTGATTCCGTAAACCGGTTTGGGCATGAACGATGCATGAAGGCCGTATCTCTTGGCAATTGTTTTGACAGCAAGCTTGAAAGTCATAATATTGTCGGCCGTCATGAGCGCATCGCCGAATTTAAAATCAATTTCGTGCTGGGCATGGGCAACTTCGTGATGTGACGCTTCAATCTCAAAACCCATTGCCTCTAACGCAAAAGAAATCTCGCGGCGAATATCCTCTCCCTGACCAATCGGTTCCAGGTCAAAATAGCCGCCCTCGTCGTTTGCCGTAGTTGTCGGTTTTCCGTTTTCATCATAGTTGAAAAGAAAAAATTCAAGCTCGGGTCCTACATTAAAAATGTACCCCATATCTTTTGCCCTGGCCAGAATCCTCTTGAGGGTATAACGCGGATCACCGACAAACGGTTCACCATTGGGTGTATAGATGTCGCAGATAAGACGTGCAACCTTACCGGACTGCGGCCTCCACGGAAAAATAACAAAGGAATCATAATCGGGATAAAGATACATATCGGACTCACTGATGCGGGCAAACCCGTCAATGGACGATCCGTCAAACATGCACTCATTATCCAAAGCTTTTCCCATCTGGCTCGGCGTAATAGCAACATTTTTAAGAATTCCAAAAATGTCCGTGAACTGAAGGCGGATGAATTTGACATCCTCTTCTTCAATAATGCGAATGATGTCTTCTTTTGTATATTTTGGCATTTTGTCTTCCTCCTCTGAGCAACTCGGTATATAGAGTCCGCAACTGGAAAAATGACGAAAAATAGGCGGTATCCCCGCCTCGTTTCCGGTTTCCATTATTGTAAGCGAAAAAGCGAAGCTATGTCAAGGCTTTATGCAAGTTGGAAGAGCGTTCCTTGCAAAATTTTCCACGTCAGTCGTTAATGGTGACAGGGTGTAAGGAGTCCCTTTTTGGACTTCCAGTGCTGTTTTTATAAGATAATCCGTCATTTCAGGATTCTTAGGCAAGAAGCTTCCATGGGAATACGTGCAGTATACGTTTTTATAAATTGCACCCTCAGTCCGATCCTCACCATTATTTCCGGATCCTGTCATGACTTTTGCAAGAGGCTTTACGCCTTCTCCCAGATATGTGCGCCCACTGTGATTCTCAAACCCGTACAGGATCTTCGATTCCGGAAATAAATCACAGGAATAGACCGTATCCCCGATAAAGCGGCTTTTCTTTCCGACTGTCCATATATCAATGGCCCCCAGGCATTCGATTTTGTGCCCATCATGTTCTTCGTAATAGTGGCCCATCATCTGATACCCGCCGCAGATGCAAAGAAATACTTTGTTTTTTGCAACGGCTTCCTTAATTTTTTCACCTTTGACAGACACAAAATCATTGCGCAGTATATTCTGTTCGGCATCCTGTCCGCCGCCGACAAAAATCATATCATATCGATCCGGATCGAAGTTTTCCCCGATTGTTACGGCGTCAACCTCCATATCGATTCCACGCAAAGAAGACCGTCTGACCAGGGCCAGAATATTTCCGCGGTCTCCGTATAAATTCAACAGATCCGGGTATAAATGACAGAGCCGGATTTTTTCCTGCATGTTTGAAAAGCTCCTCTCCATTATTTCCAGAAATCCCTGAGACGATAGCGTTTGACCAGAATTTCGCGAAGCGTCAGCATCGCTGTATAGTTCGGAAGAATATACAGGCACTTACCGTCTTCACATTCTGCCAGTGCCTCGTCAAGCAGGTCTCCGCACCGGGTCATGGGCTCAGCCTGCATCCTGTCTTTATCAATACCTGCATAGGCAAGCCGCAGATACATGTCCCCGTAGCGTTCTCCGGACACAAATACCTTTTCGGGGTACGACCTCGATTCAAAATCGACATCCCAAATCCAGGATACATCTTTGCCGTCGGCGTCATTGCTGTTAAGGAGAAGATACATGCCGCCCGCATCCGAGGCCTGGGAAACAAACGACAGCGCCCGCTCGAGCCCTACCGGATTTTTGACCAGAAGGAGGCAAAGCGACTTCGAACCGATCGGTATTTTCTCCATACGGCCAAAGGCAGGCCTTACATTTTCTATTGCATTTGCACATTTTACAAAGGAAAGGGCTGGATCCCCGCACCTCTCACCGAGGGAAACACAGGCAGCGACAGCAGCCACCGAATTATAGAAATTATGCAGTCCCGGAATCGGGAGACCCATGGTCTGCGATTCACCGGAGTAGGAAAGCGTTACAGGAAATCCGACATCGGAAGGTCCGATAACCGGAAGTGCACCCGGCTCCAAAGAGGCCGTTCGTTCCTCATCAGATACGGCGGTATATGACACCCTAAACCGCGGTTCCTTACGGCTGTATCCGCAGGACGGGCAGTAAAAAGCGCCCAAATGCCCGAAACTTCTGGCCCGGTATTCATATTTGGTCTGGCAGAAACTACAATATGACGCATCCGAAGTAGTCTCGCTCAGGCCTGATTTCAAAGGATTTGTAACAGTGTTACGTGTCATGGAAGACTCATCCATGCCAAAGAAAATGACTCTGTCTTCGCGGCCCCGCTCAAGCGCGGCTACAAGAGAGTCATCAGCATCCAAAAGAATCTGTGCGTGGGTTGCATCGAGGCCTTTCGCAATGAGAGCCTGGGTGTGGAGCAGCTCTCCGTAGCGGTCCAACTGGTCCCGGAAAAGATTTGTAACGACACAGACAAGAGGCTGCAGTTGCCCGGCAACTTTGGCAAAAGCCGCTTCATCAGCTTCAATAACATACACCGTCCTGCCGCCCGCTTTTTCGGCACGCCTTCGAATCCCGATACCTTCAATCATAGTGGTGGCTATACCGGTAGCTAAATTGGCACCCGACACGTTGGTAATCACGGTATACCCCAGGGAACTCAGAATTCCCGAAACCATATGCGTGGTCGTGGTTTTTCCGTTCGTACCTGTCAGGGTAATAATTTTCTGATCTTTTGACAGCAGTGAAATAATCTGCGGGTAAATCTTCAGTGCGACGCGTCCCGGAAGTGTAGTTGCCCCTCTTCCCATCAATCGCAAGCCTTTCGTGATTCCTTTTGCTGCGATAACCGCAAAGCCTGCGCGAAATTGTGTCATAATGCTTCCTTCGCCTTCCTTTTTGAATCGTCAATCAAGGTAAGGAACTCATCAAAAAGATAATTATTATCCCAGGGACCCGGGGCGCCTTCCGGATGATACTGAACGGTGAAGACCGGCTTATTCAGGTATCGTAATCCTTCAATCGATCCGTCGTTCATATTGAGATGGCTGATTTCACAGATCTCGGGAGAAAGTGTCTCATCCGTGACCACATACCCATGGTTTTGTGATGTGATGTAAACACGATCGGCATGAAGGTCCTTCACCGGGTGATTGATTCCTCTGTGTCCGTAGCGAAGCTTGTGTGTATCCGCACCGGTAGCAAGCGCCATCAGCTGATGACCGAGGCAAATACCCATAACAGGTGTGCCTGAATCATATAGCTGCGCTATCTGCTCAATCGCAGGGCCGCAGTTCTTCGGGTCTCCGGGGCCGTTGGACAGCAGAATGCCGTCCGGCTGCACGGCCAGAATCTCTTTTGCAGTCGAATTCCATGGAAAAGCAATAACTTCACAGTCTCTATCAACCAGATTCCAGATAATATTCTGCTTGACACCGAAATCGATGAGCGCAATCCGGTAGACAGGCTTTTTTGCTGCAGCAGCATCCAACGGTATTTCCGCAGGCACAAGCGCTGTTGGCTTGCCCGAAGCTGCATCCGTTACATATTTATTCTTGTCCCAGCCTTTTTGACCTGCAGGAAAAACAGATACGTCCCTGCGGCTCACCATAGGAACAAGCTTTGAACCATCGTATTTCGCTATTTTCTCAAGGGCAGCCTTCATGTCTATGTCTTCTTTTGTTCCGTCGGTAAGAAGACCGAGCATCGTGCCGTGCTCTCTTATCAGAAGCGTAAGCGCACGCGTATCAACTCCGCAAATACCGGGGATGTCATTTCTTGTAAGGTACGCTTCCAGATTCTCTGCCTGTCGCTGGTCGCCTTTAACCGTAGTCAGATCACGCAGGATGAAAGCCTCAACCCACGGCCGCGTTGATTCAGAGGTATCTTCAAAAACCCCGTAGTTTCCAATAATCGGGGAAGCCATCGTAATCGCCTGACCGGCATAGGATGCATCCGTGAGAAGTTCCACGTATCCTGTAAGACCTGTATTGAAAACGACCTCACACACAGCATCCCTCGCTGCTCCGAAGCGAATTCCTTCAAACACACTGCCATCACTTAATATAAGACACGCCTTCTGCATAAAATCCTCCCAATATGTCGGTGGGTTCCTGGAATTCATCATAAGCCAAAACATACAAAATCACTTGCAGCCCGGCTCCAAATTCTTTTAACACAGCATTTTATCATGTTCTTATTCAAGACGATACCCTTCGGGATCAATTCCTTGGCGCGCAGCGCCCAACAAGAACAAAAGCTATCTTTTCTGAGCGACCTTACGCAGGCGAAGCCGAGGACATGGGAGCGAGGGAAAGATAGCTTTTGTTCTACGCCATGTGTCCAATAACAACAATTCTATGCGACCCTACGCCTGTTGGCGTGCATGTAATAAGGGTGATCTGTTTGCCGGTTCCATTATTAATTTGTATGTAGTTGATCAATTCTGCCGGTAAAAGAGCAGGAATCACATTATCAACAATATAGGTGTACTCTGTTCCGTCTACTGATGTGATCATAACACTGTCACCGACAGCAATCTCGTCAAGTCTATTAAACAGACTGCCGTACGTCTTCATTCTGTGACCCAGAATAACGCAGTTGCCGTCCTGTCCCGGCCGGGCAGAATTTTCCAACACTCCTGCTCCATAGCGCAGAGGAATAATGCTTGCCCCATCCCAGAGCGGAATGAGAAGGTTGATTTTATCTATTTTGATCGTTCCCAGTGCGGTTAGTGTAAGTTTCTCTGCAGGATCATACTTTGTCGGCACCGGTGTAGCCTCTGTAACTGCAGTTGTCTGTATTGACACTGTTCCTTCCGTGGTTGCGGACGGCGTTGTTTCCGGAGTTGTTGTGAATGTTTCAAGTTCTTCTCCGCTTACCGAAAGGGCATTCGGATCCACAATAACAGTAACGGCTCCCTGCTCAATCTGGCTTACCATTTGATTCGTTTTTTGTCCGCGCAGATAATTCTGTACCGGATTCCATGAAAACAGTGCAATTGCCCCTAAAAGAAGTAAAATAGCGAGGGACAAAAGTAATTTATCCGTAGCAGAGAATTTTCTCTTTCTTGTTGTAATAGGAATTTGTTGTAACTCGTCGATTTTTATTTTTGCTTTTTTCATATTTGTACCTTTCGGGTGATTCTTTTGATTTATTAGGTCTTATCTACTGATTATAACAAAACTAGCGATAAAATACTTTCCGTATGAGGTATTTTCTGCTATCATAGATGTACTTTTTCAATGATAATTTGCTGTATTTCAGTACCTTTGGTACATGATCTGGAAAGTGGGCGTTATGCAGGATTATGAGATGAATGGGATCTGGAGGAAGGTTACCGACCTTTTAGCCGGAGAGATCTCTGAAGTCAGTCTAAAAACATGGATAATGCCTATGAAACCAGTCTATGCAGATGATAAGGTGTTTATCCTCTCTGTACCGGATTCTTTTTCATATACCTATGTTATTCAATGGCAGAACTTAATAACAAATACCTTTAATATTGTCTGTTCACGCAACTACGATGTACGCATGGCGGTCAAAGATACGCAGGAAATCCTCGAAGCGCTACGTCGTCAGGCATCCCCTGCTTCCCCGGGTGTTTCCGTGGTTTACCCTGAAGAAATCCACCGGACGGCAGCCCAGATGAACCCCCAGTATACATTCGAAGCTTTTGTTGTCGGTTCCGGCAACCGTTTTGCCCATGCGGCCTGCGTTGCTGTTGCTGAGAAGCTTGGCGGACGCAATTATAATCCCCTCTTTTTATACGGGGGATCCGGATTAGGCAAAACGCATCTGATGCACGCCATCGGTAACTATGTTACAGTCAAACATCCGGAGAAAAAGGTCATTTATGTACAATGCGAGCAGTTCGTAAATGAGTTCATTTCAGCTATCAAAGAAATTTCCTATGATGATTTCCGTGAAAAGTATAGAAGTGCAGATCTTCTGCTAATCGATGACATACAATTCATCGAAGGCAAAGAGCAGATGCAGATCGAATTCTTCCACACATTCAACGCACTGCATGAATCGGGAAAGCATATCGTTATGACCTGCGACAAACCGCCGCAAAGTCTGGCTTCCCTTGAGGAACGCCTGCGTACAAGATTTTCCTCAGGCCTGATTGTTGATATTCAGCCGCCGGACTATGAGACGCGTGTTGCAATCCTCAAGAGACGTGCCCAACAAAACAACGTGAATGTTCCCGAAGATGTATTTGACTACATTTCTGCCAATATTGCCACCAATATCCGGGAACTGGACGGTGCTTTCAACACAGTTCTGGCCTATAGTCTTCTTGCAGGATCCATTGACCTGGAAGTTGCAACAGCAGCCCTCAAAGATATTATCCAGCCGCGCCCCAGCCGTCAGCTGACTGCACAGATGATTATGGAAGTTGTCGCACGCTATTATAACGTTACGGTCAATGAGATCTTGTCAAACCGCCGCAGCAAGGATGTCACGGTCCCAAGACAGATCGCAATGTATCTGTGTCGTTTCGTTCTGAATATGACATTTCCCAAAATCGGCGATGTGTTCGGCGGAAAAGATCATACGACTGTAATTCATGCTTGTAATAAGGTTTCAGCAGATCTCAACGCCGTTACATCTTCGTTTTCCCATGATGTAGAAGAACTTAAAAAACGACTCTCAACCTGAAAGTTATCCACAGTTTTCTGTAGATATGTGGATAACTTCGTGTGATTTCATACTGACAGAAATGGGGATAAATACCATCTGTGAAGTGTCCTCACAACCCTCTTTTTATCCCCCTCCCAAATCACAATTCATGAACATGGCAAACTCTTATATACCAGTGCTTTTCAGACTTTTCCACGATAATCACACACCATAATAAGAGGGCGGAGATTTCTTTCTTTTTATGTAGTTGATTTCAGTATTCAAAATAGGGTATGAATAACTTATTTTTTATGTATAAAAAAAGCTGTGGAAAACTTACATGTCAAACAGGTTATTATTTTATTGCAATTTGATTACAAAACAATCATTCTCTTTGAAAGTAATTTTTTACAATTTGATAACATGGTAAAAAAGGAAATTTATCAGTTTAACCCTGCAAAAAGATGATTTTTCAGATTTTTTATGTATAATAGAGGTATTATAAAAAAAATAATATGGAGGTAGTCCAATGAAATTTATATGCTCCAGGGATCGTCTGATGGAAGCGATTTCAATTGTTCAGAAAGCTGTTTCAACACGTTCTACGCTTCCTATTCTTGATGGTATCCTGATTGAGGCTTCTTCCGCTGATGGAGTTAAGCTGACAGGTTATGATTTGGAGACAGGTATTGAGTCCCAGCTTGAGTCCGATGTCACAGAGGGCGGAGCCATTGTAATAAATTCCCGCCTTTTCGGAGAAATTGTAAGAAAGCTTCCAGATAACCAGGTATCTTTTGAGACAAATAATCAGATGCAGATCAGTATTGAGAGCGGTTCTTCTGTTTTCTCCATCAAAGGAATGTCTGCCGACGGATATCCGAAGATTCCTACTGTTACGGATGCTGAGAAGATTACTCTTCCCCAGGGACTTTTTAAAGATATGATCAGACAGACTATTTTTGCCGTATCAACAGATGAGAGCCGTCCGACTCTTAACGGATGTTTCTTCAATTGCGATGGTTTTTCCATTGAGATGGTTGCAATTGACGGATTCCGTCTTGCTTTACGCAAGCAGCTCCTCGGGCAGGATCTTCCTGTAATGAAGTTCATTATTCCCGGTAAGGCACTGCATGAAGTCGGCCGTATTCTTGGCGGTAAGGAAACAGAAGTAGTTGTTTATTCTTCTATCAACCACATTCTTTTTGACACAGGAAAAGTACGCATTGTTTCCCGTCTGATTCAGGGAGAATACATGAATTACCGTGCTATTCTGCCCAAAACCTCCAATACGACGCTTCTGGTAGCACCGACAGCAATGCTTGATGCGATTGAGAGAGCATCCTTGATTATTCTTTCTGAGGACAGAAGATGTCCTGTACAGCTTTCCATGCCCAACGAGGAGACGTTGGTTATCAGCGCCAGCACAGAACTTGGAACACTCAGGGAAGAGATACCGGTAAGTATTACAGGTGAGAAGATCGATATAGATTTCAATCCTCGTTACTTTATAGATGCCCTTCGTGTAATTGATAAGGAAGAAATTTCCATTATTTTCAACGGAAGCAACGGGCCCTGCGTAATTAAGCCGACAGAGGGTGAAGATTTCTCCTATTTAGTACTTCCTCTTCGCCGCTGACCGTAAGGAACATATATGTTTATCAGATCCATACATATTGAGAATTTTCGTAATTACAGAAGGCTTGACTTAAAAGTTGAGCCTTCTATTAATGTTTTCTTTGGTGAAAACGCCCAGGGAAAGACCAATATAATAGAAGCAATTTATCTTTGCGCCTGTGCCAGGTCACATAGAACGTCAAAAGACAGGGAGCTTATTTTTCACGGGGAACAGGGATATAAAGTGCAGCTTGACATGATGGCTCACCGGTATCGTCACCTGATTGTCTGCAGGGAAGATGAAAGCGTACCCTCTTCTTCAGAACAGGAACATAAACACGGGCATAAAAAGAACGATTACTATGAAGAAAGTCTGTCCATATCCTTTCAGGAGGCCGCAGAGGGTCCTGAAGGCCTCAGAAAGGCGCGCCGCATCGCTGAACATGATAACGTGCCTCTGGAGAGAATAAGTGATTTTATGGGCATCTTCCATGCGGTCATTTTTGCTCCGGAAGACCTTCTCCTTATAAAAGAAGGTCCGTCGGTTAGAAGACGGTATATGGATCTTCTTATTTCACAGGTAAGACCATGCTATTTCCACGACCTTCTTACGTATTCAAAGCTTTTGCAGCAGAGAAACCGCACACTTAAGCTCCTTCGTCAGAAACATGCAATTCATACTCTGGGGACATTGGAAGAAAGCGAACTGGAAATTTGGGATTATCCGCTTGCGCAGGCGGCGGCAAGGATTCTTGCAGAGAGAATCCTTTTTGCAGAGAGAATTAAAATACTTGCAAATCAAAAACATGAACAGATATCCGGCGGGAAAGAGAGCCTTTTTGTCAGATACCGGACGATAACAGGCCTTTTGACAGAAGAAATACAGAATGATCCCATGAGTAATCTCCAAAAAATAGAAGAAATCCTTCTTATCCGCTGGAAGGCGACGCATCAGGATGATTATGAGAAGGGCAATACAAGCGTAGGTCCTCATCGGGATGACCTGGAACTTTCTTTGGACGGCGACGGACTCAGGGCATTCGCATCCCAGGGACAGCAGCGTTCAGCCGCACTTGCTTTAAAGCTTGCAGAACTTACGATTCTGCGTGAGGAAACGGGAGAAATGCCCGTGCTGCTCCTGGATGATGTCTTTAGTGAACTTGATACGGGACGACGCGCCTGCCTTCTCTCCAATATGGGGGGGGCACAGGTATTTATTACCTGTACAGACAGATCGTTTATTGAAAAGGAGCTAAAGGACAGGTCTTCCCCACTATTTGGTGTATCACCGGATACTTTAGCGGATGATTCAAAAAATCTTGTTCCCGGTGCCTCAGCGGATGCTTTATCAGATACACATGCGGTGGATTTTTCCGGTACAAGTATTTCCTTTTATGAAGTTCTGGATGGGACAGTCTCCCTGCGCTGACGGGATAAGTATGGTATAATTAAGTTGTGTTTTTGTGGCCTTTTGCCTTGAAAAGCCACACATTCGGAGGAAGCTATTAAGATGTATGTTCATGTTGGGGGAGAATATTCCATATCAGACCGGTTTATAATCGGCATCTTTGATATGGATTCCATTACTCCCAAACAGACGGATATGATCAGGTTTCTTGCAGAAGCCGAGAAAGCCGGCCACGTTGAATATGTATCGGAAGAGATTCCGCGATCGGTAGTTGTATCTGTTGACCGTATCTATTTTTCACCAATATCAACAGCAACACTTCGAAAGAGAATAATTGACATGCACACGCACCCCGACAAGGCATTTTTATAAGACATAGTTGCTTGTAACATTGTTACAAACTCAATGATTTCAGCATGTTTGACAAATTGTCTCCTTATCGGGGACTTGCTGTCAACACAAGGGAAGGATATATAAAATGAGCGAAGACAAGAAGAATGCAGACCACCTTTTATCAGAAAAGGAGTCATATTACGCCTCCATGGCGGAAGAACATGATGATATCGACGGTGTTTACAATATGGCGAATAACCCCAGGGCACTGACGGATGATTATCAGGAAGATTCCCTCGACGAGATTGCCGGCGCTGCCGCCGGGCAGGATGAATTTGATACATCAAACTCATCTTCCTACGATGAGTCGGATATACAAGTTTTAGAGGGTCTGGAAGCCGTCCGTAAGCGTCCTGGAATGTATATCGGTGATACGACCCTGCGTGGTCTTCATCACCTTGTGTATGAGATCGTTGCCAACTCTGTTGATGAGGCTCTTGCCGGCCGCTGCGATACCATCTGGGTAACTGTAAATAAAGACGGATCAGTCACAGTAATAGATAACGGATCCGGAATTCCAGTTGGAAATCATCCCCAGAAGGGTATTCCGACTGTAGAAGTCGTTCATACAATGCTGCACGCCGGCGGTAAATTCGGCGGCGGAGCTTATAGCGTCTCCGGCGGACTCCATGGTGTAGGTGCATCGGTTGTAAACGCACTTGCATCCAGCATGACAGTTGAAGTACGCCGTGAAGGAAAGATATATTCCATCGGATTTGAGCGTGGATTAACAACAACACCTTTGAATATAATAGGTACCTGCAATATTAACGATACCGGAACAAAGACGGTTTTCATGCCGGATCACGAGATTTTCCCGGATATTCATTTTGATTTTGCATCAATGATTACCCGTTATCGCGAAATGGCCTTTCTGAACCGAGAAATCACAATCAATCTCAGAGATGAGAGAGAAGAAGAACCTGTGGTTAAGAGCCTTCATTATGACGGCGGAATAATATCATTTGTTGAGTATCTTAACCGTCACCGTGAAGCCCTGCATAAGCCGCCGATCTATATTGCTCAGCGTTCCGGAGACAGTTTTGTAGAGGTTTCCATACAATATAATGATTCTTTTGCTGAAAATGTCTATTCTTATGCAAATAATATAGCAACAATAGAAGGCGGAACGCATTTAACGGGATTTAAGTCAGCCCTAACAAAGGTCATTAACGATTATGCAAGAAAATATAAGTATATTAAAGATGGTGATAAGAATCTGCAGGGCGAGGATGCAAGGGAAGGGCTGGGAGCAATTATTAGCGTAAAGCTTCCGGAACCTCAATTTGAAGGACAAACCAAGTCAAAGCTTGGCAATGCAGAGATTCGTACCATGGTTGAGTCAGTAGTCGGAGAGAAATTCTCCCAGTATTTGGAAGAAAACCCCTCAATCGCCCGAATTATTATGGATAAGTGCCTTTCAGCCTCCCGTGCGCGTGAAGCTGCCAGAAAAGCACGGGATCTTACGCGAAGAAAGAGTGTATTCGAATCCAGTGCACTGCCCGGTAAGCTTGCTGACTGTCAGGAGAAGGATGCTTCTCTCTGTGAGATCTTTATTGTTGAGGGAGATTCTGCTGGCGGTTCTGCAAAACAAGGCCGTGAACGTAAATATCAGGCCATTCTTCCTCTCTGGGGAAAAATGCTCAACGTTGAAAAGGCCCGTATCGATAAAATATATGGAAATGAGAAGCTTCAGCCGGTTGTTATGGCACTTGGAGCTGGTATTGGAGAAGATTTCGATGATGCAAAGCTGCGATACCATAAAGTAATCATAATGGCTGATGCTGATGTTGACGGATCGCATATCCGTACACTGTTATTGACATTCTTCTTCCGTTACCTTAGGCCGCTGGTAGATGGTGGATTTGTTTACATAGCCTGTCCTCCGCTTTATCGTGTATATCAGGGAAATGAAGGATATTATGCGTACGATGAAGTTGAAGTTGAGGAAATTAAGAATAGAACAGGTTGGAGAGAGCCAAAACTACAGCGGTATAAAGGTCTCGGAGAAATGAGTTCTGAACAGCTGTGGGAAACAACAATGGACCCTTCTACACGAAAGTTAAAGCGAGTATACATAGAAGACGCACAAGCAGCCGATGAAGTATTTACCCTCCTGATGGGAGACAAGGTAGAACCAAGGAAAGAATTCATCCAGGCAAATGCAAAATATGCCAAGACGGACATCTAAATAGGACCGAACGGATACAATAGCCAAAAATTACATGAAAAATATGATTATAACCAAGGAGCCGCTCCACTAAAATAAAGTGGAGCGGCTCCTTTTGTTTCACGTGAAACAATTGAGAGTGTTATATAAAGGAAAACAACATAAAGACGTGCATGGCTTAAACATCTTCTGGAAAAAATTAGATAAAAATGTTTCACGTGAAACAATTACCGTTTGATGCGCTGGTATGTTAGATGAATAAACCAATATATGATATTATTTGACAAATTGCACCAGGAATGTTTCACGTGAAACATTCCTGGTAACTAAGTTTGGATGTTTTTGTCGGAAACAATAAAGGAGAAGGGACCAAACTGAATAAATGATCTGATAAACAAACGAAATACATACAAAAAATGAAAACATGTTTCATTTTACTTGTTAATCATACAAAATTTGCAAATATATGTGTGAAAAAGTAAAAAGTAAACGAAACGACATAATATATATACTATAAGTCTGTTAAACTCTATATAGCACCAATGAAAAGAGGAAGAAGTAAGGATGACGAATATAATTTCAATAGTAAATCAAAAGGGTGGGGTAGGGAAAACTACTACAACAGTCAATCTTTCAGCATATTTGGCACAACATGGTGAAAAAGTGCTTGTAATTGATTTGGATCCACAAGGAAATGCTACAAGTGGGTACGGATTTGATAAAAGCGCACTGGAAACGTCTGTTTATGATCTGCTTGTGAATGACACACCAATAAAAGAAGTTATTCAATCGACAAATCGCGAAAATATCGATATGTGCCCCACAAACATTAATCTTGCAGGGGCCGAAGTAGAACTAGTATCTGCAATGTCCCGGGAAACCATACTTAAACGAGCCGTTGATACTATTTCTGAAAATTATGACTTTATCCTTATAGACTGCCCTCCTTCACTTGGATTGCTTACTCTTAATGCGTTGGCAGCATCTACAGATGTAATTGTTCCAATACAAGGCGAGTATTACGCTTTGGAGGGACTGACGCAGTTAATTGATACAATAAATCTGGTAAGAAAGCATCTTAATCCTACAATTGGAATTTTTGGAGTAATAATTACGATGTTTGACGGAAGAACACAGCTTACAAGACAGGTAACAGAAGAAGTAAGAAAGTATTTTGGAGAGAAAGTATTTAATACAGTTATTCCGAGAAATATACGTTTGGCTGAAGCTCCAAGTTATGGAAAGACAATCGTGGAATATGATCCGAAATCGCGCGGTGGACATGCATATAATGACCTGGCAATTGAAGTCATTTCAAGAGCAAAGAAGTAAAAACATTAGGTCTGAAACAATGAAGATTACAAACGATATATAGATAACAGTCTATGTGTAGGAGGATAAAATGGGACCAGTATCAAAGGGATTAGGTAAGGGATTGGGAGCGCTTCTTTCTGTTGAAGGTATTCCTGAACAACTAAAGGATTCCGTTGTTGAGTTAAAAATAACGGATATTAATCCTAATGGAGAGCAGCCAAGAAAGAGATTCGATGAAGAGTCACTTCAGGAGCTTGCATCATCAATTACTGAGAATGGAGTCATTCAGCCCATTATTGTTGTAAAAAAGGGCACAGGTTACCGAATTGTAGCCGGAGAACGGCGGTGGCGCGCATCAAGACTAGCCGGACTCACGGTAATTCCAGCTATTGTACGCGATCTGACCGATCTGCAGACAATGGAGCAGGCTTTGATTGAAAACATTCAGAGGCAGGATTTAAACCCTCTGGAAGAGGCCTATGCTATGGACAGACTGATGAAAGAACATGGGTTGACACAGGAGCAGCTATCCAAGAAACTTGGTAAAAGCAGACCAGCAATAGCTAATACAGTTAGATTGATGGCCATCGATGAATCGCTTCAGGACTATATCAGAAACGGTGACTTAACTGCAGGCCATGCAAGAGCTCTTCTGGCACTTCCTTCTCTGGAAGAACAGAAGAAAGCCGCCGATGTAATCCTGAATAAAGAATTGAGCGTACGTGAAACGGAAGAGTACGTGCGAAGAATATTGATGCCTAAACCAGATAAGGTGAAGGACTCACCTGAGCTCGACAAAAACAGTGCAGCAATTGCGCTCAGTGCAAAAGATGTTGAGCGTAAGCTGACAAAGTATTTTGGCACGAAAGTAAAACTTAAAGTTAAGGATCAGATTAAGGGTAAAGGATCGCTTATAATTGAGTATTTCTCCTATGATGATTTGGATCGGGTACTTGAAATTATTGGTGAAAGATAATTACTTGAAAGGACTTGCCAATTCAACAAAAGATCATACGGAAAAAGCGGATGTACATGAAGAGACTACAGGACAAAATAAATACATATATTTAATAAAACTTTGAAGCAGGGGCGATGGCTTATCCGGATGATAAGCCATCGCCCCTGCTTCAGTATTAGACATATTTGATTGTTAATGGTTGAAAAATGTATTACAGAAAGGTCAGGGACCGTATCACAAATTCGGTTTGTCATCGGACGCGTTACATATATACAGAAGAAATTCATAATTGTTTTGAGTTCATTAAAATATAGTAAATAGTTAGAAATTATAACGACATCAATTAGCTATTTGCTGAATGCAAATACGTATTGGTAAAGTTTATTTGCAGCAATCAATAGGGTGAATGTTTACGACAAGAGTGACGTCCGATAACCTTACAGTTTTACTCATTTCGTTTCCATGAATTTTCCAAAATCGCGTGAATCGAATTAAGAAATGGGATGGGAAGAGCTGTGAATGGTGTGTAACATTGTTACAAAGGTTGATATACCAGCCTATATGTTCATAAACAGACAAAATTAATTAGACCTCATCGTGATGGACATATCGCAATCAAAAAACTAAAAATGTCCGGTAACCACACTAGAAATCAAATTGCTGCGTCGATTATAAGCAATCCAACTTGATGAAGCAACCGAGAAGAGGTAATCCGTTATGATCACAAATGCTGGACATTAGAGCAGCAAGTCAAATAGGATATTATTCAGGATCCTACTATGAGACTAAGATTGACAATCCGGTGGATTCTTAGTAGAATAGTCAAGCGCAACTCTGGCGTTATTGGGTGCAACTCGCCTGGCCAGAAAGTTGTTTGTGGAGAGATGGTCGAGTTGGTTTAAGGCACCGGTCTTGAAAACCGGCGAAGGTGAGAGCCTTCCGTGGGTTCGAATCCCACTCTCTCCGCCAACTATGCTACAGTAGCCATAGCATAGCAGCAACAGATACGGAGAAGTACCCAAGTGGCTCAAGGGGAGGCTTTGCTAAAGCTTTAGACGGGGTAACCCGTGCGAGGGTTCGACTCCCTCCTTCTCCGCCAGAAACCCCAAGACGTGCTGATACCAGCGGTCTTGGGGTTTTTATCATTGACGAATAATGTGATTTTGGATGATTTCGAGGGTGCTTTTTAGCAAAATTGATGAATAGTGTGAGGGTCGATGATTTCTGCCAATTTGCATGGATTTTAGCGAACATGATTACATGCGAAGCGCGGCAAACCGGAGATATCAGCACGGAGGCTTAGAGCCATCTGCTGAATTATTTAAACCGCAATAGTGCCAATCGGTGCCATTCTAATCGCTTTGAATTAAATCTTACTCCAAAATGCTATGTCAAAACCTCCCAGTGTCCTGATTTGCTTGAGCCAATACGCCGAATTTTCTCTGATTTTTGCAATTCTTTCATTTTACGCAAAACAGTTCTTCTACTAATACCTATGGATCCTGAGGCTGTGCAGTTCCTGGCCGAAAAGTGTGCACTTTGTGGCGAGAAAGTGTGTAGTTCTACTGGCTGATTTCTGTGTAGTTTACTTTACCATTTACAGCATTGCCATAGATGCACTTCACAGAGAAGAACAATATGAAATTCCGACTCGAAGTGTTCGCGAAATGATTGTTAATGCAATTACGCATAGAAATTATATGCTTGACAGCAGCATACAAGTTGCCGTTTACGATGACAGAGTTGAAGTTACATCGCCTGGAATGTTGTATGGATCTTTAGATATTGCTTCTATCAAAGCAGGAAGATCTGAAACCAGAAATCGTACGATTGCGCGCGTTTTTGACAAAATGTATTTAATCGAGAGTTGGGGAACAGGTATTCGACGTATTTTAGAAGACTGTGCTCTAGCCGGTTTACCTGAGCCTGGGCTTTCTGAAGTCGGTGATGCTTTTCGCGTTGAGATTTATCGAAAACATGTTAAGCAACTTGCTCCCGACCCAGCAAGTACCCAGCAAGTACCCAGCAAGTTTCCAGCAAGTGAAGAACCTGTTTTGTATGGAAGAATGAAAGACCTTGTTGAATATTGTGCGGTTCCTCGAAAGAGAAGTGAAATGCAGGAGTTTTTGGGACTTTCTGACCGAGAGAATTTTCGATTTGCGGTTCTAAAGCCCTTATTAGAAGAAGGTCTTATTAAACTTACGATTCTGGATAACCCGACAAGCAGTCGTCAGAGGTATGTAAAAGTTGAATAGGTAAAAGCCGTATGTGCCCGCCGGGCTATAATTGACTGTTCGAAAATAAATATCAAGTGAAGGTGTGAGAAACTCATAATCGTTAAGCTGTCAAATAATTTCTTGTCTTCACCGCTTTTACGGATAATGTAAACAGTACAATGGATATAAGTACAAGAGCGATGGGGATCAGTATATTTTGAAGAGTTTGCGTCAACGAAAAATTGGGAATAACATATTTCATCAGTGCGAATGTCAAGAAATAGACGGCAATAACTACAGCGGTTGAATACGAACTCCCCCAACGCAGAGAGACAAAAATCACGATGGCAGAATAGCTCGTTCCGAATAGGAATAAATACAATATGAAAAGGGCGGATACTCCCGACCAGGCACTTATCCCTACTCCAGGCATAATCAGACTTAGGAGAAAGAACAGCAGAAGTGAAGAGAAGGCTATCAAAAAACACAGCAAATATTTCGCGGCAACGATCATAAAATATGGGATAGGCAGTGTTTTAAGAAGGACCATCGTATTGTTCTTTTCTTCCGATTGAAAAAATCGCACCAACACAGCCATATATGACAACACAAGAAGAAAAAAAAGTGCACTTTTCATATCTATCGGATCAAATACCATGCTAATTGAGATAGCAACCGCCATTCCCCAAGTAAATAGAATCCATATTTTTGAAGATACAATATCTTTATAGAGTAATCCAAGCATCATTCAATCTCACTTTTCTACGGATTTTTCGTTTTGCAATGTGAATTTTTCATTCGTGAAAACACACTATACAAAATGTAGTTTACAATAATGTTGTTACAATTGAAGAATGATTAAAAGATATGATGTTAACTATTATACATTAACATTGACTAAATGGTAATCATATGTCACGCTTACTACAAAATGCGTGCGGCAAAGTCGAATAAAAGGATGTGATACTGATTATTACGATAAGAAATCTCAACATGGAATATAGTGATTTCTCCCTGTCTATCCCTGAACTCAATCTGGAAACGGGTAAGATTTACGGGCTTGTTGGACAAAATGGTGCCGGTAAGACGACGCTGATCCAGTGCCTTCTGGGGCTGCTTCTTTTTGAAGGACAAATCAGCTATGATGGCCAGACATTGGAAGAGCATCGCATGGAGCTACTTCCTAAAATTGCCTACGTGTCCGACAGTTTATTCTATTCACACGAAATGACCGGCGCTCAGACGCGGCGATTTACCCGCAGATATTATCCTCATTGGGATGACGAGCTCTTTATAAGTCTTTCACGCGAATTGGGAATCAACCTTAAAAAGAAATTGAAGAAACTGTCTCAAGGAACCAAGACAAAGCTTGCGATTGCGATGGCCATTGCCAAGCAGCCGGATATTTTTATTCTGGACGAACCCACGTCCGGCCTTGATCCCATTGTGCGCGGAGAAATTCTGAAAGCGCTGAAAAGAGCCTCAGTAGAGCGAGACACAATCATCTTATTCTCAACGCATATTCTGGAAGACATTATAGAAATCGTCGACAATGTTATCACGATCAAAAATGGTCGTGTGAACAATATGTTTGATGTTCTAAACCGGGAAAATCCGCAGGAACTTATTGCTTCAATTTTACAGTCAATACAATAACTAAATGAACACACTAAGCACGTGATTCCACAGATTTTTTGCTCATATCAGCAGCTAATCATCTATTATTTCAAATAGCTCATCTACTGTCGTCTGGAATACTTTGGCAATATCAAAAGCCAATTTCAAAGAAGGATTATACTTGCCATTTTCAAGATGACCGATTGTTTCTCGTCTTACACCAACCAAAGCAGCCAATTCTTCCTGTTTCATATCCAATTTGGCTCTATACGCTCTGATTTTTGTTTTTATTGCCATATTCTATTTGCTCCTGCTTTCGTTAAATTCACTGCTAACAAGGATAAGCGTAAAAACTAAAAATGAAGCTGCAAAACCGGTGACTAAACCAATCACAAAAATGATTGGACTGATAAGAAGTGCTGTAAGCGCGACTGATATGGCATATATAGTGATTCCAACAAAAAAAGCAGGGGTTGCAGCCTTTTGAACATTTGCTTTAAACAGTTCATCAGGGATAACCCAGAAGTATCTCAGGAAGACTAAGAAACCAAAAAAGCTGCAGTATACATAGTTGCCACTAATAAACCCTAATAAACCCAATAATCCCAGAAATCCTAGTAATCCTAATTTGTTTTTCATAGATCATGTCCTCCGTGTTATATATTTGTATCATTATGTTATAAATATATAACATAATATTTGTAATTGTCAACCGGTTTATTCGGACTGCCAATAATCTGCCGGGCTTCCTGTGAATGGTCTGACTTGCTGATCTTGTAGTATCAACAGGTCGGTTGAAATATCCGATGCAAGGGACCGGTCATGTGAAGTAAGGCAGATGGATGCGAGCAATTGCAGGTACCTATTGAGCCGAAAGGTTCACACCTATTAAGCGGCGATAAAGTTACGCTCGAAATTATTCAAGGCGCAGACCACGGAACTTTAGAATTTAACACTAAAGAAAATATTGAGAAAGTTATTGCATTTTTAGATAAATATTTGAAATGAAGTGTTGATAGGTAAATATCAGTATATTATATCAGCTTTTCACATTATCCACATGCCGAGTATAAACATTAAGCATTAAGCATAATAAAACGCAATTTGACAACCCCATTTGAAAAAACACGCAGGCATGTATAATAAATGCAGAAGTATTCAACGAAGCGGTAGGTGCATGATGCGAAAAATCAAATTCCAAAACGTTCTGTTTCTAATGTTCACTTTGTTTGTAGGCATCATCCTGATGGTGTCCGGTATTGTTTTCTATACATATACGATTAATCAGATGGAGATAGCCGCCTCAGATAACCAGATGAACACGACGGTAAAAGTCCAGGAACAGATCACAACCGTACTCAGTGAAATGGACCGTATCGCAATTGCCGTGAATGCATCTGACTATATCGTCACAACGCTGTCTGGAATTCCGTCGGATACCGATGAGAATTATTTTGACTATCATCCGCAGGTAACAAGTGAAATAAAAAATGTCCTGTATTCGATTATGTCATCCAAAATGGTAAACGCGAGGATAAAGCTTGTCTCCCGGAATTATGACAATACCGGAATTTCGACGCAATACGACAAAAGCATCGAAAAATCGGAGATCCGTAACAGCAGCATGGGTTATGAGGATATGATGACCTCGGATACTTACAAGTTCTTTATCCCCACGCATGATGATATATGGACCTCCTATAACAGCAGCGTGATCAGCGATGTACGGCCAATCCGAAACAATTATGGCGGGGTATTTGGATTTGTGGAAATTAATCTGCCGATACTTGAACTCGACAAAATGGTTGACGGCATCAATATAGCGGTTCTCGACAACCAGAATAAAATTGTTTATTCAAATGCAGAATTAACTGCCGGGCAAACCGGATTTATTGAGGCATATGACTATCAAGAAAAAAACGGAACTATTCTCACCGGGAACAGCCTCGGACTTATCGTGTCATACAGCCGGATGGAAAATACCGGCTGGCGGATCGTTCAGTTTACAGACCAGAATATTTATAATTACCCGATGAGAAGTATTGGACGAATTATTCTGGTCACATATGTAACCATATTCCTGTTCATGGTGCTGATCATTTATCTGATCGTCCGCGCCGTAACCAAACCGGTACGGCGGCTGACGGATATTGTACTTGATGCGGATGCCAAAGATCCCAACCTCCACTTGAAGGCAGGCGAAATGCAGGGTGAAATGGAGATGCTGGCCAAATCAGTTCAGGGGCTTATCGAAACGGTCCATGAAAGTTCGAATCAGCTGGTTGAAATCAAAACACGTGAGATGAAAACACAGATCATGGCTTTGGAGGCACAGCTGAATCCGCATTTTATCTATAATACTCTTTCCGTAATCGGCGCTTACGGCATGAAAGCCAATAATGAGATCGTGTATCAAATGTGCCTGGATTTATCGGAGATGCTTCGATACACAATCGATTTCAACATGAAGAATGCTACGATCAATTCAGAAATAGATCATGTGAACACATACCTTTCGCTGATGAAAAAAAGATACGACCGGCTTTTCATGTACACTATCGACAATCAAATCACGGACGAAAAAATCATTGTCCCCAAACTGATCATTCAGCCGATTGTCGAGAATTGCTTCCTGCATGGGTTCACGAACACGGAGGCTCCATGGAAAATCGATATCCGAATCTACACGATCGGTGACGAATGGAGGGTCCGCATTAAGGACAACGGAAGTGGATTCAGTCAGGAAGACATAGACAATATCAGCGGCACGCTGAACCGTGAAGATTTTCTCCAAAAAAAGAGCGGGATCGGAATGGTCAATACATTCCTGCGTTTGCGCCACTATTTTAAAGGAAAAGAATACATCCGTTTCTATTCAGATGAAGGCGCAGTAGTTGAAATTGGAG
>Ga0209430_1000455_pt1 | contig 42276 bp, 35 predicted proteins | sample BarGraIncub1133A_FD_184504 | JGI IMG/M metagenome (GOLD analysis project Ga0209430, IMG submission 184504) | Arctic peat soil microbial communities from Barrow, Alaska - Barrow Graham LP Incubations 11-33A (SPAdes) (version 2) | ecosystem: Environmental > Terrestrial > Soil > Wetlands > Peat... | reverse complement strand
AAGCGGCGAAACAGGTACGATACCCGATTCGTTGCGTTCGAATTTACCATCCTTTTCAACCATAACATTCCCGTCTTTGTATTTAATCAACAGGAAATGACCCAGATCTCTCCATCTTGCAACAGAGGTTTCAACCTGATTTACAGAGAAATCAGTCAGGTATTGAAGTGCAAGATCTTTTTCCCCTTTGTTCCACAAGGACAAGGCAGCCTGATCGACAACAGGTGTAAGACTGAAAAACTTATTCTCGAGTTGTGATTGTACTTTCTGGAGATCAACAATCATATCGCTGTATCTTGTATAAACCTGGTTCGAGACCGTATTAAATACCCAGAAAGCTGAATTGTCAGACCAGGTAAGCATATCACCATCGCCAACCTTTACTGAATTCGGAACCTGTTTGATTCCGCAATAGATGGGCATATAGCAGGTCAGATAGGTATCGTCGAGTCCAAACCATAGAATGCCACCAATTGGATTTGGAAGATTAGGACGGCTCTGAGCGACGAAAGAGAACCCTGTCTGCTGGGTAGAAATGGCACGTTCGTGAACATATGTTACTGAGTCGACTTGCCATTCCATAGGGCGCCAGCGGTAAGGAGATCCGAATGGACCGGTTCCGGGATCTTTAGTCATATCGAGTTCGGTTCCTTCGTAATGGTCACGCATCATGTTCATCACATCTTTTAGTGAAAGGAGTGAATCTGGTTTGATCCAGAGTGGCATGCGGTTGGTAGCAACCTTATTTGCATCATAAGTTACTTTTCCCATTGCGTAGCTCTCGTATTGTTTCATCTGCTTATTCACTTTATTAAAGCCAGACCAAACGCGTGCGTCACAAAAACGGGCGCCGCTAAAATCAACAGGTGCATAGGTATCAGAAAAACTGAATTCATTGTTCTTTCCTTCGAACCAGCCTTTTTCGCGGGCAAATGAGATAACATCGGTCGCGTAAAGACAATTTTTAGGATCATTCAACGGAAACTGGGTAATACGTGCCTGGTTGGCATGACCTGAAATATAACCGTCAGGTATGCGCATTGCTACCCAGACAGCCCCTTTTTGTCCTTCGCCTTTTCCGATCATTTCCAAAATCCATACTTCGTTGGCATCAGAAATTGAAAATGATTCACCGCTTGATGCGTAACCAAAATTCTTAACCAGATCGGTCATCACGGTAATTGCCTCACGTGCCGTTTTTGAACGTTGTAACGAGATGTATATCAAACTGCCATAATCAACAAGCGCATCTTTTTGTGTTGCAAGTTCTTTTCTGCCGCCATAAGTGGTCTCGCCAATTGCAACCTGGTTCTCATTCATATTTCCGGTTACCTGGTAGGTGTGTTTTACCTGGGGTATTTTCCCCATGTACTTCCCGGTATCCCATTCAACAACATCGAGCATAGCGCCATCGGGATAATCGGCAGCCGGCCAGTAATAAAGCTCTCCGTATAGGACGTGTGAATCAGCTGCATAAGTGATCATCGTAGATCCATCTTTTGTAGCACCTTTGGTAATCAGGAAATTAGTGCAGGCATCAGATGATGTAATCTGTAAAGCAACTAATATCGGAAGAATCAATAACAGTCTATTTTTTAACATTGTAAATATATTAATACAGTTTGTGACAAAAATATGAAATTAGTTGTAGGTATAACTTTTTAATCAGATGGATAAAGTGCTTTTTTTAATGAGTTTTGTCATTTATTTTGGTTTTGCATGGATTATTGGATTTAGTAATGATTGCATCTGGCAATTAGTTACTGGCAACTAGCAGACTCGCTTATTATAAGATCATGTATTATCTATGATTTGTGATGGATTAGCATCAAATAGTTAGCAATATCATGCCAACTGCAAGTTGCCAATTGCCAGTTGCTCATTGCATAAAACATTTGATAACTATTGCAAATTTCACCTACGATCCGTCATAGAGCCTTTATTTTCAATCCTATAAATGATCCCTCCTATATGATCGCGATTTGCCCCAGTAACCGAAGCGCGAATGTTAATCTGTCCATTGAAAGCAAGAACTCCCAGAAAAGCGAATATTAGTGCCTCTTTGAAGTCGATTAATTTTTCTTCCTGAAGAACCACCTCGCACGAAGTTTTAAGCCTTAACTGATTGATCAGAAATCTGTTTTTTGACCCGCCACCGGTTGCCAACAACCGGCCTTTAATCCCTGTCACGTTTGCGATCTGGGACGCAATATGTTCGTACATCGTAGCTGCCTGATCTTCAATTGAAAGTCCCGATGCTGATAATAAAGGTGTTATCTGAGTGTCAACCCATTCCCGGCCCAATGATTTTGGCCATTTTTGATGGTAGAATTCGATATTGTTGAGTTGCTGAAGCAATTGTTCGCTCACTTTTCCGGATGCTCCCATGCGACCGTCCTTATCGTAGGCAAATCCTTTTTGAAGCGCCAACTCGTTCAGAACAATGTTGGCAGGACAAACATCAAACGCGATTCGGATGCCATCCAGGTCAAACGAGATATTCGCAAATCCGCCGATGTTCAGGCAATAGCTGAATTCGGAGAAAAGCAATTGATCACCCGTTGGAACTAGCGGTGCTCCTTGTCCGCCGAGCGCAACATCAAAACTTCTGAAATCGCTTACCGTTGTTATTTGAGTAGTAGCAGCAATGGAGGCACCGTTCCCGAGCTGAAAAGTGAATTTCTGATCAGGTTGATGGAAAATCGTGTGACCGTGGGAGGCAATCAATTGCGGCGCCTCTTTCCCTTTAAGAAATTCAGTAATCAATTCGCCCGTATAACGACCATATTCGTCGTTTAGCTTCAAAAACTCCTCTGCCTTCAGGTTGGGGGCCTCTTTCAGCTTATCAAGCCAAACAGATGTATAGGGGATTGTTTCTGCTTCGACTATTTCGTAGCTCCAGTTGCCGTCAGTCTGTGTAAAACGGCATAGTGCGAAGTCGATTCCGTCAAGCGATGTCCCCGACATAATGCCAAGCGCTAGTGTTCTCATTTGTATATAACTGCTTTATATTCATTACTATTTCCCTGATAATCGGTCACTACAAGCCGAAGCAGGTGCGATTTTCCGAAAGCCATTCTGGTTTTATCAAAAGAATAGGAGAGGATATTTGACTTTGGTTCGTATTCAAAAAGTACCCAATTTCCGTCAATTTCACCCCTGTAAGATTTTATTCCCGAGAGGTTGTCTGAAATTTTGAACTGTACTTTTGAAGGATTAGTGAGCGTCTTTTTGTCTTTAATACTAAGAGGTGTAATTGAAGGGGGCGTTTTATCAATTGCAACTGCAAAATTTCCCAGAAGATTGGTTTTTGCGGTAACCCATCCACCTGAATATTCGCCGCCAACAGCAGATTTTTGTCCTGATGACTGGCCTATCAATACGATTAAAGCCTTGTCTCTTAAATTATCAGGTATCCAATCGCATTTTATTGAAAGTGTATAGGGTTTCTGCAGTGCTATAAATTTTGAACTGACCTGGTGAAGTTCTGAATAACAACCCAGCAGCTTGGGTGACGATTTCCAGACAAAGTCCAGGTTATCATATAAGGTACCTGCAGGCATTTCAATCCTGATTTTGTCGTTTTTGAATTCATTGGATTGATCATATTTAAATAGCTCACCGGAAGAATGCTTCTTAGCAGGCAACGATGATTTTTTACTCGTCGTATGAAACTTCAGGCTGGTTTTGTTCTTGAATGCGTCAGAAACAACGATTTCGATTTCATGCCCCTTTCCGTCATCAAGGTTTAAGATCCCGTTTTTATCTTCAGGCTCATAAATATCCAGGTGATTTCCTGGTTGCTTGTTTAGCAATTGAATCCAGTGATGCGTTTTTTGATACTCTTCGAAATCGGCCTGTGCATTGGCATACCGCGTATCGTCGAATGAAAAATTATTCATTTTAAAGCCGAAAACCTGTCGTCCGTCGCAAAATAGCGTAGCGGAATAGATGCCAATTTTCAATCCAACGCCATTGAAATCATCATCTGCCTGAATTCCAAAGCCTATTTTGCCAAATACTCCAATCGGGAGGTTTAATTTCAGGCGATATCCTCCGGGAACCGGGATCGTTTCAAATCTTTTTTTGCTCCTGTCCTGACCTACATTGCTGTTTGCCGTCAACGGGTAAACGTACAATGCTCTAATTTTGGGTGCACTATTGTCCTTAATTCCTAAGTTGTAAAATAGTGGATTGTAAGCTCTTTCTGATTTTGTATTTCGGATTTCAAAATGAAGATGCGGACCACCGGAACTACCGCTGTTGCCAGACCATGCGATGATCTCCCCTTTTTTAAAATGAAACTCACCCGATGTCAGTGAAATATTTACCGGGAAACTCTCCCGGTCATATTGTACATCCTTTACATATTCCTGCAGTTTAGGCTGAAATCGATCTAGATGCCCATAAACGGAGGTCGTGCCATCAGGATGATTCATATATAAAGCGTTGCCATAACCAGTAGGCGAGATGCCGATTCTGGAGATATAACCATCCTTTACGGCAAGCACAGGAAGTCCCGTTCGTCCTTGTGTACGGAAATCGAGACCGGAATGGAAATGTGAGGTTCTTAATTCGCCAAAGCCACCTGAAAAAAAGAACGGAGGTTTAAGAGGACTTGTGAACGAATCATTGACTGGGTTATTTTGAGCACAAAGCTCAGAAAAGTAGCCTGTTATTAGCACTAAAAACAATAAAACAACTCTCATTTTTGACAATTTTCAAAGAAATGGCTAAATTAATAAACTTTTAAAAGCGTTTCGAGGCAATTAAATGATTAAGATATTTTTGCAATATGATTAAAATATTAACTTTGTCTTTGTAAACGATAGGTATGACAGAGCGTGAAACTGTTTTATTGCGGGAATTTAAAGGTAAGCTCGATAAACTGATCAATCTTCATTTGCGGATGAAAAGGGAGAAACAGCAGTTAATCGAAGAGCAAACGCAAATGAAAGAACAGATCCGGTTACTCAATTTACAAAATGAGGAGCTGGCTGAAAAGCAGGAAGATCTAAAGTTTGCAAAATCGTTGCTGGGTGCGGATGAAGATCCACACGAAGCTAAAATAAAGATAAACAGAATAGTGCGGGAGATAGATAAATGTATTGCTCTGTTGAATAAGTAATACAATATGCTATGGATGATAAACTTTCGATAAATATCAATATAGCCGACCGTTTGTATCCCTTGAGGATTGATCGCAAAGAAGAGGAGGGCATACGTAAGGCAGCGAAAATTATCAACGAAAAGGTGGTTCAATATAAGCAAAAGTATGCTTCGAAGGACCTGCAGGATTGCCTGGCTATGGCGACGCTGCAATTTGTCATTCAGAAGTTTGATACCGAAAAGCGTATTGATGTTTCGCCATTGGTCGACGAGTTGGAAGTAATGAATGATTTTCTGGCAGAGTTTCTTGAAAAGGAGAATTAGTTTTTAGATTCTATATAGACCCGCATTTTTCAATTATTCAGGATATACAGTGTAAACTGTTTATTACGGATAGTTTGAATATGCGGTATTTTTTTGTTAAACCTTTAATTGTATTTTACTAATGGACATAATTATCACGGGCATTCTTACACTGCTAATAGGAGGTACAGCCGCCTATTTCTTGTGGGATATGATGCTGAAGAAGAAAAGGGAAAAATTACTGGCTGATGCCGAAGTTCAGTCAGAAATGCTCAAGGAGAAAAAAATGCTTCAGGCAAAAGAGAAGTTTTTGCAGCTTAAATCGGAGCATGAGACTTATATTAATGAGCGAAATCTTAGGATTTCAGGTACTGAGAATAAACTGAAGCAAAAAGAGGCCATTTATCTTCAACGGAAAGAGGAGCTTCAACGTAGCATTAGAGATTTTGAAAATTCGGAGCGGGAGATTGATTCGATTCGCGAAAACCTCAATATTCAACTTGAATTAGTTGAACAAAAAGAAGAGGAGATGCAGAAACTGCATAAACAACAGGTACAGCAACTCGAGGCATTATCAGGAATATCTGCCGATGAGGCAAAGTCGCAGCTTATTGACTCATTGAAGAATGAGGCGAAAACAGAAGCAATGTCATTCATTCAGGAGATCATGGATGAAGCCAAAATGACAGCCAATAAAGAAGCTAAAAAGATCATTGTCAAGTCGATTCAACGTGTAGCATCCGAAACAGCGATCGAAAACTCGGTTACTGTTTTTCATATCGAAAGTGACGAAATCAAAGGTAGGATCATCGGGCGTGAAGGCCGTAACATCCGTGCACTGGAGGCTGCTACCGGAGTTGAGATCATTGTTGATGATACCCCCGAAGCAATTGTACTTTCTGCTTTTGACCCGGTTAGGCGCGAAATTGCGCGCCTGGCACTTCATCAGCTCGTTACCGACGGACGTATTCACCCTGCCCGCATTGAGGAAGTTGTGAATAAAGTAAAGAAACAGATTGAAGAAGAGATCATTGAAACTGGTAAACGGACTACAATCGATCTTGGTGTACATGGATTACATCCCGAACTGATCCGCCTGATCGGTAAAATGAAATACCGCTCTTCATACGGACAAAATTTGTTGCAGCACTCCCGCGAGACTGCCAACCTGTGTGCCATTATGGCCGCTGAACTTGGACTAAATCCTAAACGCGCCAAACGTGCCGGACTTTTGCACGATATTGGTAAAGTTCCGGATGATGAACCAGAATTACCGCATGCAATCCTGGGTATGAAATTGGCTGAAAAGTTCAAGGAAAAACCAGATATCTGTAATGCGATTGGATCTCACCACGATGAAGTTGAGATGGATAGCTTACTGGCTCCGATTGTGCAGGCTTGTGACGCTATTTCAGGTGCCCGCCCTGGTGCCCGACGCGAAGCTGTTGAATCGTATATCAAACGGTTGAACGATCTTGAAAATATGGCGCTATCATATCCCGGCGTTACAAAAACGTATGCAATTCAGGCAGGACGCGAATTGAGGGTTATTGTTGGAAGTGATAAAATGACTGACATTGAAGCTGAAAACCTTTCGTATGATATTGCAAAGAAAATTCAGGATGAGATGACCTATCCTGGTCAGGTGAAAATTACGGTTATCCGTGAAACCCGGGCAGTTAGTTACGCTAAATAGAAATTCAATTCTTATATCATATTAAAAAAGGGGCTTTTCGCCCCTTTTTTAATTCAGAATTTACGAAGTTTATCGAGTAATATCTCTGTAAGAGCTGCTTTTTCTTCATCGCCAATTGATTGATAACACTGTTTGAGAGAAAGTAAAAGCTTTTTAATCAACGTTTCATTACTCAAAGGGGAGGCATTTTCAATACTTTCTTTGTTCTCATGTACGAAATACTCTAACTCTTTTGCCCCGATGATGGCCCCTTTATGCTCAACATTGATATAAAATAAATAGGGACCTGCTTCTTCTCCGTATACTTCTTTCGAAATCTGGGGTTCGTAATAACCCAATATCAAGTATTGACCAACTCCAATCGGATGGATTGGAAGATTTAACCTTTGAGCAATAATGCAATACAAAGTGGAAAGCGAGATAAGATTTCCTTTTCGGGAAACAAGCAAATTATTAATAAGGCAGTTTTCGGGAGCATAAATATCAGTCGTATTCATTTCAAAATGATACAATTCGAAAAAAACATGGTTGATGATCGACACTTTTTCGAGCGATGTCAGAGCGTCGTTAAATTCAATCCAGGTATCGCGAACAATTTTATCGATTAGATGATCAACCTTTTCGGAAGCAATTGAAGGGTAGTGGATTGTACTTCCAAGGATCCATCCATCCAACAACGTTTTTTCTTCCGATACCACCCATTGCGCTGTTTTATCTGCAAGTCTTGACAATTTGAGTTGATTAATGATCAATTCAAGACGATCGTGTTGCAATAAATTTGTTGAAGAACTTAGTGCATACTCCAACACCGGTAATATAGCAGGTCCTGATTCAATTAATTTGTCCCTTACGGCAAAGAAAACCTCTTCGTCGCGATCGTCAATCAATGCAAGTAATGTATCAATATTTACGATTTCATCCATACTTTTCTATTGCGTCAACTTATCAAGAATTTTAATTACAAGTCGCTTCATCACAGGTTGGTAGTCGCTGCTGGCATCACGACTAATCCGGTTTGCGATAATAATACAAACTGTAAGTGCCTGATGTCCCAGTAATTTGCTGAGACCATAAATTGCAGAACACTCCATTTCGTAATTCGTGATTTTCATTTCATCGAAGCGGAAAGTTTCAATCTTATCATTAATTTGTCTGTCAATTATATTTAACCTCAATTCCCGGCCCTGGGGTCCATAAAATCCGGGAGCTGAGATTGTAATTCCCGGGATAAAATCACCATCCGTAATTTTGTTGTAAAGGCCAATATTACAGTCAACAACATAGGGTGAAGCAAGCAACGGATTCCAGTTTGTATAGCTTTTAAAAGCATTTTCAAATGCAAGATCGGCAAATTCTTCGCGCCGGGCGTAGAAATTCATCAGTCCGTCGAACCCGATCGCTTTGCGCGATACTAAAAACGCATCAACCGGAATATCACCCTGCAATGCTCCCGAAGTGCCAATTCTAATAATGTTTAAGCTCGTTTTATCAGCTTTGATCTCCCGCATTTCCAGATCGATGTTTACCAATGCATCGAGCTCATTGATCACAATATCAATGTTGTCGGTACCGATACCTGTAGAAAGCACCGTAATCCGTTTCCCTTTGTAACGCCCTGTAACAGTAACAAATTCTCTGTTATGAGCTTTTACTTCAATCTCATCAAAAAAAGCTGCAATCATTTCAACCCTGCCCGGGTCACCGACTAGGATGATATCGTTGGCAATTTGGCCAGGCTTAAGGTGTAAATGGAAGATCGAGCCGTCGGCATTAAGAATCAATTCAGATGGTGCTATTTTATTTGTCATAGATTTTATAAACTAGTTTTAACCAAAAATATTCAAAAATATGGATATAAGCAAAACCGGCTTAAAAAGAATTGTTTCAGCCTGCAGATAAAAACAATTTTCAGGAAACAGTTAATGTTGCTTTACAATTTTTAATCTGAAAGGCTTTCAAAGTTCAAATTAGAACACATTGTTTTTAACTCATATTTGATATTTTTGCATAAAAATATAAAAATGATTCAGAGAATTCAAACAGTCTATTTGCTGATTGCCGAAATGTTGATCGGTGCCCTTTTTTTTGTTCCGTTTGCTGAAATTGCCGGAAAAGAGGGGAATATATATCGTTTTGATATAAAGGGAATTTATCTTGAAGGGGTGCAGAATCCTGAGATTATTTACAGCAGTCTGCCGTTGGTTATATTATGGGTTGTGAGCATGATTCTTATTTTGGCGACCATCTTTCTGTTTAAAAACAGAATTCTTCAAATGAGGCTTTCAAGGATTAATATTTTTATACTGCTTGGCCTTGGAGGTTTGATCTATTATTACGTATGGTCCCTCACCAAAATATTAATGGGGGTTTTTTCACTCACTGTTTATCTCGTTTTTCCTTTCATCGCAGCAATATTAATTTACCTGGCTATCCGAGCGATCAATAAGGATGAATTACTGGTGCGTTCAATTGACAGAATCCGATAATCAAAAAAAGCTGGAGTTCTCCAGCTTTTTTTGATTCGGTGATGATTGAAATCAGAACAATACCGACAGTTTCTGGCATATAGATGTCAGAAACATTTCGTCGTCAGGGGTAAACGGAGAAGGGGAGTGGGAATCGATGTCAATTTCTGCTACAAATTTACCCTCCTTTAAAATAGGTACCACAATTTCACTTTGAACATCAATACTGCAGGCAATGTAGTTTCCTTCCTGACTAACATCCTGAACAATTTTAAGCTTGCAGCTTTCTGCAACCTGCCCGCAAACGCCTTTTCCAACCGGGATCATTGTATGCTCTGTTGGCTTTCCAGCATACGAATCAAGCACCAGATTAGAAAACCGCTCATCGAGCAGATAGAATCCAACCCAATCGTAGTGATATACTTTATCCTTTAGTAGTTTACATGTGTTTAGTAAAATCTCACTTTTTGTTGCCCCCGACGCCACGAAGCTTTCAATTTCTTGAATTATTGGGATAAATTCTGTATTCATCATGCCCGACATTTTTGTTGTTTTCGAATTTTAAAAGAAAACCATTTCGTTTTCATTCGTTATTTTTTCGCAATAGAAGCATTTCATTGCGATTGGTTTATCCGAAAGAACATCGAAACGGGTGGGAATGTTTTCTGCATTGGTGATGCAGCTTGGATTGAAGCATTTGACAATTCCTCTGATATCACCAGGAGTCTCAACAACCCTTTTTTCGATAACATTGTAGTCACGGATCGTATTAAGCTTCGCATGTGGAGCCGCGAGGGCAATTTTATTCACTTCTTCGTCAGCAAAAAACCGGTTGGCGATTTTAATAATTGCTTTGGTTCCCATCGCTTTGCTATCGAGGTTATTACCAAAGGTAACCATCTGACTGCAATCTTCAAGTTTGAGAATCTTAATTACGTTAAATAGTGCTTTTGTTGGAATATGATCAATGACAGTGCCATCTTTTATTGCACTTACTTTTAAATGTTTTTCCATGACAAATATTTTAAAAGATTATTTAAGATTCAATAGATGAGCGATAATCGCCATTCGGGTGTATACCCCGTTTTTTGCCTGTGTAAAATAGTAGGCTTTTGGGTTACTGTCGACGTCGGTATGAATTTCATTGATCCGCGGAAGAGGATGAAGTATTCTCATATTCTCTTTTGTATTAATGAGCATTGCATTCCTGAGAATATAAACGTTTTTAACTTTTTCATATTCAACAGGATCAATAAACCTTTCTTTCTGTACGCGTGTCATGTAAATGATGTCAGCGGCATTGATAATATCTGTAAACTCTGTGTGTTCGAAATATTTGATTCCTTTTGAAGTAAGAAGTATTTTATATTCGTTCGGCATGGCAAGTTCCGGTGGCGCTATAAAATTGAAAATCGGATCCTTAAACTGTAGCATGGCCATCAGAAGACTGTGTACCGTACGTCCGTATTTTAAATCACCCACCATAAATAGGTTAATGTTATCGAGACTTCCCTGAGTTTTGGTGATCGAATACATGTCGAGCAGCGTCTGCGATGGATGTTGGTTGGCCCCATCACCGGCATTGATGACTGGAATACTCGAAACCTCTGATGCATATCGTGCACTTCCTTCCAACGGGTGTCGCATGATGATCATGTCTGCATAATTGCTGACCATCTTGATTGTGTCATGTAGCGTTTCACCTTTTGATACGCTTGAAGAAGATGAGTCCGAGAAGCCGATTATCTTCCCGCCCAAACGGTTAATGGCCGTTTCGAAACTCAATCTCGTTCTTGTTGATGGTTCAAAGAAAAGCGTTGCAATAACTTTTCCCTGAAGCAGTTTCTGGTTGGGATTTGCCTCAAAATCTGCAGCAAGCTGCATAATTTTCAGGTACTCCTCTTTTGAGAAATCAGTAATTGATATTAAGCTTTTTGCACTCATTAGTTTATGAATTTATTGTTATTAATTCAGCCTTTAAAAAAGAAAAACCAACAGTAACTGGATGAACAGCGTTGTTGGTTTCGGGTGAAAACAGTAATGTATTTTGAATATTGATAGAATGGTAAAAGTAAATCTTCCGATCAAAGCGATGATGCTTTTTAAATATGAGATTCATAGGTATTTTACTTTCCGTGTAATTGCTCTCCATTCTATTCGGGTATCAATTAGTTTACAAAAATATAAAATTTAGGTGTTATTCAACGGTAACCTTTTTTTAGTTATCCACAATTAATGAAGCTTTTAATTGATCTATTTTGCCAAGCTTTTCCATCACAATTTCCGTTAATTGTTTTCTGACCAATATTTTAGCCCAACATGTAAGATCAAAATGACTTTCCTGCATTTCGAGTTGAAACTCCTTCAGCAACGTCATGAAGTCGTTCATGGCCAGGTAATCGAACTTTACCTCAATCGTATTTTCGACAATTTTTTCCACACTTCCGGCTTTTGTCAGAACATCTGAAGCTGCATGTTTATAGGCATTTGTTAAGCCGCTGGTCCCTAAAAGAATACCTCCAAAATAACGCACAACAACCACCAGAATGTCAGTTAATTCATGCTGCTGGATTTGACCGAATATTGGTCGTCCGGCTGTTCCGGATGGCTCGCCATCGTCGTTTAACCGGAATAACTGATGATCTGATCCTAATCGCCAGGCAAAACAGTGGTGACGAGCGCTGTGGTGTTCTTTTTTTAACCTCGCTGTGATCTCCTTTATCTGTTGTTCGTCAGACACAGGAAAGGCATAGGCAATGAATTTGCTTCCTTTCTCTTTATAGAGTCCTTCACAAGGTGCTCCGATTGTTTTATAGGTGTCTGTATATTCCATCGAAGAAAAAGATGCTTTTCCGCTAAATCAAAACTGACATGAACGAAAATTTTAACAAAAAAAAACAGACCCTTTGGCCTGCCTTCAACATATTCGAAATTAATATTTCAGCCTGTTCTCTATTTCGTCGAGGTAAACTTTGAAATTTTTATCGGTATCCTTCAGATTAGCTACAGTACGGCAAGCATGGAGTACGGTAGCGTGATCTTTTCCTCCAATTTGCGAACCAATAGCGGCAAGAGATGATTTCGTCATACTTTTCGAAAAGTACATCGCGATTTGCCGGGCCTGTACTGTTTCTCTTTTACGTGTCTTAACTCCCAACGAATCGATTGGAAGATTAAAATAATCACAAACAGTTTTCGTAATATAATCGATCGTAATTTCTCTTACCGAACACTTTACCAGCTTATTGATCATTTTAATTGCAAGATCAATGTTGATCTCTTTCTTATTCAGGGTAGCCTGTGCAAGAAGTGAAATCAATGCTCCTTCAAGTTCGCGAACATTACTGTTAATGTGTGATGCGATATATTCAAGTACCTCTTCAGGGATTTCGATTCCGTCTTTGTAGATTTTCTTGCGAAGAATATTCATCCGCGTCTCGAAGTCGGGTATTTGCAAATCGGCAGTGAGTCCCCACTTGAATCTGGAAAGCAGTCTTTGTTCAAGCCCTTTTAATTCAATTGGGGGCTTGTCGGATGTAAGGATTAGTTGCTTGCCGGTTTGATGCAGGTGATTGAAAATATGAAAGAAAGTTTCCTGAGTTTTCTCTTTTCCTGCAAATTCCTGAACATCATCGATAATTAAAACATCGATCATTTGATAGAAATGAAGGAAGTCATTCCGGTTGTTATTGCGGGTTGCCTCTGAAAACTGGGTTTGAAATTTATTTGCGTTTACATACAAAACGATTTTTTCCGGGAACCGTTCTTTAACTTCGATACCAATGGCTTGAGCAAGGTGTGTTTTTCCCAACCCCGAATTTCCATAAAGCATCAATGGATTGAAAGCTGTGCCACCCGGTTTTTGAGCAACAGCATAGCTTGCGCTGCGTGCAAGTCGGTTACATTCGCCTTCAATGAAATTATCAAAGGTATTGTCTTGTTTAAGTTGTGGATCGATATTCAGTTTTTGAATACCAGGTATTACAAAAGGGTTTTTGATTGCGCTGTCGTCATGAAAGGAAGAAGCAGCAACCGGCCTGTTTTTCAGATTGTTATTCTGATTAGTCGGTAGTTTTACAGTATATGGTTTGTTATTGGCATTGAGGTTATTATCAACCACAACACTATATTCAAGTTTGGCACCAGCGCCAAGCTCTTTTCTTAATGTCTTCCTGAGGATATCAATGTATTGTTCTTCCAGGTACTCGTAAAAGAACGGACTTGGAACCTGAATCGTGAGAATATCGTTGTCCAGTTTAATAGGAACAATCGGTTCAAACCAAGTTCGGTAACTTATAAAAGGCACATTGTCTTTGATAATTCTCAGACAATTTTCCCAGATATTATTGTGGTCTCTATTCATTTAGGATTTAGGGTCATGTAATATTGAACTTCGTTTTTAATTATCAAGTCGCAAAGATTGGAATAATTTAGTCGGAAAAAAATTGCTTAAAAAGTTGCATTTTCCTATGATTTTAATTTCCAGTTTATTGAGGCTCAAAGATTTTAATAAAAAATGTAATTTCCTCATTTATAATAAGTTACATTTCAATTATTTGCAAGCATTTGATTCATTGTACATTGTAAAAAACATTTTTTGACAAAATTTTTATGAATTTTATACTTTAGATTGGATATCGGAAACCGATAAAATTTCTCTTTCGAGTGGTCTAAAAGTAAATAAAAAACGATACGAAAAAAACTATTTTTTGTTTGTTTTTAGCGCATTTTTTAAACTTATTTCTTTCCCGTTTTTGTACGACTTTAAAAATGCCTCAGGAAAAGCACTTTGGATCTTATTTAGACTTATTATAACTTTATCATAAGACGATTCTGGAGGGGAAACATAGTAATATTTGTTGCCGGATTTCATTTCAGAAACCTCTTCAATCCCTTTAAACAAAGGGGATGTAAGGCTTATTGGACTCGACGAAGTGTATATCTGAACTCTAAATGTAATATTATCAGCATTTTGCATATCGGTAGGTGGCGAAACGTTAACTTTCTTGCCAAAATCAATGACTGAGAAATGGACATATTTCTTCGGATTAAGGCGAAAATCGACCAATAAACGATTAAGACTTTCACTTGTTTGGTTAAGGTTTTGATACAATCTTGGGTCATTAACCAAAAGTCCAAGCGTGCCGTTTGCGGTATCAATTTTACTTAAAATTGTCTGAAGATTAGATATAGACCCATTCATATGGTCTATTGTGCTATTCAACTCCATTTTAGTAATTGAATCGCTGAATGAAGAGAAATTGTCCATGATATGCCCCAGCTTGCCTGAATTGGTTTTTAAATTGACCGTTACATCATTTATATTGGAGATGGATGAAGCAAGATTCTTCTTTTGGTCGGTCACTACATCATTCAGATTTCCCGAAATCCTTTCGAGATTTGTCATTGTAAGGTTGATCTGCCGGATACTTTCGGAAATATTGTGCTGTGAATCGCTGCTAAGAACTTTTGAAACGGCAGTAACGATTGAATCAAGATTCTCAATCAGCCTTTCAGCTTTGGCTTTAAGCGGAGCGATTTGTTCATTAACTTGTTGCATAATATCAGCTTCCATTTTTGTGTCCAGCGTGTCGTTTGCATGAAGTAATATGCTCGACTTACCCAAATTTAGTTTTACGACCTTTGATCCAAGCAAATCACTGCTGGCAATCTCGGCGGAAGTACCTGCCGGTAATGGAAAGTCATTATGAATGGCAATCTTAGTTATTAAATCTCCGGATAAATCCTCGGCGAAGTAAATGTCTCTGACATAACCAACTTTTAATCCGTTCAATGTTACTATTGTTGTGGCTGTGAGTCCGCCAACATTTTTGTAGCGGGCATAAAAAACTTTCTCTGTCCTGAAAATATCTCTCCCTTTCAGAAAGTTAATGCCCCAGATTAGGAGGGTGAGACAGAATACAACCAGAATTCCGATTTTTGATGTTTTATTGAGTTTCATTTCAGGCTGTTTTTCAATTTATTTGCTAAAATACGAAGGAATATGGTTTTAAAAAAGAGGAACGCTATCGCCCACTACTTATTGCCTCCTTCATCGGAATTGGCTGGCCATTTTTGAAAGCAACTATAAAGGCATCGGGTACTTTCGTCCTTATTGCTGAAAGATTTTGTTTTGCCTTTATAAGATACTTTGTTTCAAGGCAGTAGTATTTATAAAAACCGCCTATTTTGATTTCTGATATTTTATCGATCCCTTTAAACATATTTGAAGTAAGCGGAATCTTTTTGGGATTGGCTGCAAGTTGAATCGCAAAAATGATTTTATCAGTTTCTGCATGTTGATTAACTTCTTCCTTAACCTTATTTTGCTCTTTATTTGCCTTTGTTTCCTGTGGACGATTTCTGACTTCTTTTTGAATTTCTGCGATTTGATGATTAATTGTAGGGGCGGCGGTATCGCTAACCTCTTTTGGTTCTTTTTTTGATTCACCTGACACAAGATTCAGTCGCGATTCATACTTTTCCTTGTACTCCTTAAAAGAGTTAAAAATGGAGAAAGCAAGTGTCGCTCTTCCTTTGCTGGTCATCAGATAATTTGATTCAGCTTGATTACTCAGGTAACCGGTTTCAATCAGAACCCCGGGCATTGCGGTTTCGCGTAATACCAGAAAACCGGCCTGACGCACATCGCGGCTGGCTCTTTGAGCATGCTGGCGGAATGAATCCTGAAGAATTCCGGCAAATGCAACACTTTGATCAATATGGGTATTCTGAATCAATTCAAACATGATGTATGATTCTGACAAATTAGGATCGAAACCTTCATAACGGGTGGTGTAATCCTGTTCGAGCAAAATAACGCTGTTTTCTTTCTTTGCTACATTGAGGTTGTCAACTGTCCGGTGAAGCCCTAATACGTAAGTTTCGGTTCCTTTAACGGATGGTGTAGAGCAATAGTTGGCATGGATCGAGATGAAAAGATCGGCATTGTTCCTATTTGCGATGACTGATCGTTCGAAAAGAGGGACAAATACATCTGTGTTTCTTGTATAAATGACCCTGACGTCAGGTAAATTTTCTTTAATGTAATTACCGAGTTTAAGCGCTATTTCGAGGACAATATCCTTTTCGCGCGCTTTCCCTACTACTGCACCCGGATCTTTTCCGCCATGACCTGCATCAATTACCACAGTTTCGAGACCCTTTGGCGCCTTATTTCTGGCATTCAAAGGGTTCATGATAAAAAAAACAACTATTATAATGAGTAACCGATAAAAGTGAATTAAATCAAACCCTTTATATGTGTACAATTTTTTCATTGGCTTTAAATCTATATGTCCTGTTGGTGGAATCGACCGTCAAATAACCTTAAATTATCTGTGATGTCAAAATGATGATTGCAGAAAAATACTTCAGGCCTGCTTTTTTAACAAAATCATCACTGAATTTATTATACAAAAATAGAAGATTAAATTATTTTTTCAGTGTGTAAGTTTCTCTAAATGGATTTTTTACTTTTGCCCTGTGCAATTAGTTGCATTTATGTTAGATTTAACTTGATTAGGAAAATTTTGAGCAAGTTGCGATTTTTATCTTCCCTTGGGGTAATTCTGTTCCTGATCTGTGGAACTGTTTTTGGGCAAACGCTTGAAAATAAAAAGTCCGTTATTGTTGAAAAACAGAGCGTTTTGAAACCAAAAGGACAAAAAATGCCCCGTTTGGAACTACCGGACAGTATTCGTATTTCGCGAAATGATTCATTAGCATCCGACAGTATAGTGGAGGATGAAACTACCGGCTTCGACGCAGAGGTGGAGTATACTGCTGATGGCTATATTACTCTGATTCAGAATAGCTCTGGCAATAAAATCATCATGTACGATAATGCACAGGTGAAATATAAAGACATTGATCTGAAAGCTGCCTATATTGAGTTGAATAGAGACAGCAACCTTGTATATGCCGTTGGAATGCCGGATTCAACCGGTGCAATCGCGGGTAAACCGATATTTAAACAGGGTGAACAGGAGTTTGAGGCCGACCAAATCAGGTATAATTTCAAAACGAAGAAGGGTATTGTAACCGGCGTTGTGACCGAACAGGAGGGAGGATTTGTTCATAGTGCAAGAACAAAACTGATCAACGATTCAACTTATTGCCTAAGAAATGGCAAGTATACCACTTGTGATGCCGAACATCCTCATTTCTATCTTGAGATGACCAAAGCGAAGGTATTATCCAACAAAAAAATTGTAACCGGGCCAGCATACCTGGTTGTTGAAGATCTTCCGCTTTACTTTATATTTGTCCCTTTCGGATTTTTCCCAAATTCACCTAAATACTCTTCAGGTTTATTGATGCCTTCTTATGGCGATGAAATCAACAGGGGATTTTTCTTAAGGGATTTAGGATATTATTGGGCTGCAAACGATTACTTCGATGCTTCTGTGAAAGGCGACCTTTATTCCAAGGGATCAAGAGGCATTAAACTTCATACCAATTACCGGCTTCGCTATAAGTTTAGCGGTGCATTTGACATGCAGTATTACAGAAATGTTTTTGGAGACAAAGGCTTGCCCGATTATAAAACGCAAAATGATTTTGCAGTTACCTGGAGCCATTCAATGGATTCGAAATCGAGTCCAAGTCAGACATTTAGTGCGAGTGTCAACTTTTCGACAAGTTCATTCGACCAAAACAACTCCTATTCAACCGAAAACTACCTTACAAATACTAAACAATCAAGTATTTCATATTCCAAGCGTTGGGAAAATTCTCCATTTAATCTTTCCGCAAATATGCGGCATTCTCAAAATAGCCGTGATACAACAATTAGTCTTACCCTCCCTCAGATGACATTCAATATGTCGAGGATTTATCCGTTCAAATCGAAAGTTCGAATTGGAAAAGAGAAATGGTATGAAAAAATCGGGGTGAGCTATTCGATGGATATGCAAAATACGATTAACACGAAAGAAAATAAATTAATGACTTCCTCCCTCACGAAGGACTGGCAGAATGGTGTAAAGCACAGTATTCCGGTCAGTACTTCTTTTAAGGCGTTGAAATACATTACGGTAAGTCCTTCTGTCAATTATAATGAACGGTGGTATACCCAGCAAATCAGAAAGAAATACAACGAAACAACCAAACAGGTAGAGATTTCGGATACCATCTATGGATTTACGCGTGATTACGATTATTCAGTGAGTATTGGAGCTTCCACAAAGATTTACGGAAATTATATACCTCTAAATCCAAAATCAAATATTAAGGGAATCCGACACATGATGACGCCAAGTGTTAGTTTCAGTCTTAGGCCCGATTTTAGTAACCCAGGTTTTGGAATGTACGAAAATATCGAGTATTATGATGAAAAAGGGTTTCCGGTTAGTTTGCGATACCCCTATCATGAAGGTGCAATATTTGGAACTGCCGGGGCAGGTAAATCGGGTTCAATCGGATTTAGCCTGAACAATACACTGGAAATGAAGAAATTAAATACGAAGGATACAACTTCGAAAGAAGCTTACACAAAAATCAAACTTCTAGATCAATTGTCAATCAGCGGATCTTACAATCTTGCCGCTGACTCGTTAAACATGTCAAATATCAATCTTGCTGCTCGTACAAAGGTTGCAGGAGTAGATCTTAACTTTGGAGCGATTCTTGACCCTTACGCGATGCAGGACGGGCACCTTATCAACCAGTATGAGTTTTCACGCAATGGAAGGCTCGCACGTCTAACCAGTGCAAATATGTCATTCGGACTCTCGTTTAAATCTAAAGAGGGGAAGGAAAAGGAGAAAGAAGAAGAAAATTTAACGCCGGAACAGAAAACTGAACTTGATCAGAAAATACTCAGGCAGCGGACTGGCGATATCCCTGAATACGCCGATTTTAGTGTTCCATGGGATCTTTCTTTAAATTACAGCTTCAGGTACAATAAACCGGATCCCATGAAATCATCTATCATCACCCAGACGGTTGATTTCAATGGAAATGTAAGCCTGACTAAACAATGGAAAGTCGGTTTCTCATCGGGGCTTGATGTTCAGAAACTTCAGATCACTTTCACCCAGTTTAATATTTTCAGGGACTTGCATTGTATGCAGATGTCGTTAAACCTGGTTCCGTTCGGTTATCGTCAGAGTTATAGTTTTACCCTCAGGGCAACATCGACCTTATTGCAGGATTTAAAATTAACTAAGCGACAGAGTTCCTACGATAATGGGAATTATTAATTTTCAGGCTGATAAACGAAATATAACCTGATTATCCAATTATTCGTTCGACAACTATTTGCACTCTTTCGGGTATAATTTAAATTTATTCTTCAACTATTTAAATTCGGTCGACTACTAATTGAATTCGGTCGTAAACTATTTGTATTCGGTCGAGCACAATCTACATTTGTCTGGAATAAGAATTTTTTCGGATACCGTACTCTTTCATGGTTTATTCGCTACATGAATACAGGTAAGAATTTGATTCCCAATTCGGAACCAAAAAAATGAAATGTTTTTCTGCCATCAATAAATACCGGGTGATTTACTGCAAATTTTTATTTACAAAAAGACTTCGCACCATTCATTAAAACGGGCAACATTTTTACTTCCAAACTTTTGCATCGATTTTCTGACATCACTCACTGTTTTCTCGTGAAAAAGGTCACCGCTTTTGGAAAAAAACTTATCGGAAAAACAGATGATCTGCTCTTCAACCGATACCGGCACGTAATCGCGCAGAGGTAATGGAAGTTTATTTGCAATAATTTCCTCGGTTGTGATGCCAACTCCCGTATGTCTTTCGCAAACCAAACCATGCTCAGGAAAACCTTCTGAAATCAGCAATTCGCAACCAAGGTAACCATGACAGAGATAAGGGTATTCACCAAAACAATACAGATCAGGTGCATTCGTTTTAAAGATACCAATGTCGTGCAACATGGAAGCCTCTTCAATAAATTTACGGTCAGCAAGTAACTCTTTGTGATTTTGCGAAATTTTCAAAGCCTTTTCCGCCACAAGATTGGAGTGGCTAACCAGAATCATATAAGCTTTCGATCTTGGTTTGTAATACTTTGCAATAATCTCCATGGGTTTCATAGGCGAAGATTTTGATGTAAAAATAGTTTTTTTACGAACTTAATCAGCGATTGTAATTGATTATTACACGAAATCGAACAATTGTTCAATATTTTTACCAATTGTGTGCCTACAAATAACTCATTAAAGCTAATTTTAGGCTCAATTTTGAATGAAGTATAATGAGTCAGATAATTGAATCAGCACCGCGTGCTTTCCGCAATGGAATTGAATCTTTGAAAAAGGGGAAAGAGGAAAAAGGTGTAAAAAAAATCGAATCTTCGCTTAACGACGGATATAAGCCTGCAATGGTATTCCTCGATATCTATCGAAGTGAAAAAGATATCAACCAATCGATTAAGATTTTTGAAGAGTTGATGGACAAAGGTTTTTCCGGAGCATCATTTGTTATTGCCAAGAAATATTACGAAGGAATCAACCGGCCACTTTCACATGAAGAATCGGTGAAATGGTTCCTGGAATCGGCACGCGATGGGGGGATAGGAGCGTGTAACTATATTGGCAAGATGCGCGAAAACGGGAACGGACTTCCTGTCGATTTGAAAAAAGCCTGGGAATGGTATGAACGTGGAGCGCAGCGTGGAGATATTATCGCAAAGTATAATTTTGGCAGGTTATTGCAAACCGGAGATGGCGGATATAAAGATATGAATGAGGCTGTTGATAACTTGTATGAATCGGCAAAAGGGGGATATGCACCTGCGATGTTTAAGGTAGGCGAGATCTTCGAACAGGGTTTAACTGTTCCTGTTAAGTTAACCAAGGCTTTCGACTGGACTTTAAAAGCTGCCAAAAGTGATTATGCTCCTGCTTTTGAAAAGGCTGGTCTGTATTTATATGAAGGCAAGGGCACCGAAAAAAATGAAAAAGAAGCTTTTACATGGTTCACGAAGATCGAAGGAAACATCCCTTCGGAAGTTGCACTTGCACTTGGAAAAATGTATTTCGAAGGACTTGGAACTGAAAAGGATATAGTTAAAGCAACGGAATATCTTGAACAAGCGGCTAATGCCGATTATGTTGAAGCAATATTCCTGATGGGTAAACTTCTGGATGAAACTGGCGATAAACATGCGTTTGACTGGTATCAGCGGGCTGCTGACAAAGGGAGCGCCGATGCGCAGAATGCAATTGCCGGTTTGTACTTAAAAAAATCTGACGAAGAAGGTGTCGATTGGCTCAAGAAAGCTGCAGCTACCGAAAGCCCGGAAGCTTTGTTCCGCCTGGCGCAGAAGTATGAAATTGGTGATGAAGTGGAGTCAAACAACAAAATATCGGTCGATTATTACAGACGTGCTGCAGAGAAAGGAATTATTGAAGCGCAGTTTAAATACGCGAGTATTCTTCTTGCCGGTGAGATGACCACTAAAGATAATCAGTCAGCTGCCGATTATTTTAAGCGTGCAGCCGAAGCCGGTCATCCGAGAGCTGCTTACCTGGTCGGAATTATAAATGAGAAAAATCTGGCTTACTGGTCCGATAAGAATAAAGCTTTGGAATGGTTTTTAAAAGCAGCCGAACTGGGTGTTCCCGGTGCGATGTTCCGGGTAGGTGTTTATTACGAAAATGGCATCACAAAAGATCAGAATACAGACGAAGCTTTCAAATGGTACCAGAAAGCAGCCAATGCTGGTTACCCCAAAGCTACTTTTAATCTTGGCGTGATGTACGAATCGGGCAAAGGAATCAGTCAGAATATGAGGATGGCCGTTCAGCAGTATGAAATTGCTGCAGGACTTGGTATAGCAGAGGCAATGAATAACCTGGGGAATGCTTATCATCAGGGAAAAGGAACAGATGTAAATCCTGCAGAAGCAGTTAAATGGTATGCAAAGGCAGATGAGGCTGGGTTCTATCTTGGAACTTATAACCTTGGTGTGATGCACTATTTTGGTGATGCGGGCGAAAAGGATTTTGCAAAAGCTTTCGAATGTTTTAAAAAGGCTTCTGAAGCCGGTTATGCCCAGGCACAGTACAATCTTGCTGGTATGTATTATTTCGGTGAAGGAACAGAAAAAGATATCAATGAGTCCTTTAACTATTATTCAAGGTCTGCGGAGAATGGTTTTACAGATGCCTGGAAGAATTTAGGTGATATGTATTTAAACGGTGATGGTGTTCAGAAAAATGTGGATAAAGCCATCACCAGCTTCGAAAAGGCAGCTGAAGCAGGCGACGACGAGGCACGTTATGAACTTGGCCGGATTCTCTTCACGACCAAAGGTTATCAGGATTTTGCGAAGGCGGTAATTCATCTCAAAGCGGCTGCCGAAAATAATTATGCTCCTGCTTACAATCTTTTAGGTGTGGTATTGGTCTCTAAAAAACTATCGGAGCGCGATCCTACGGCAGCATGGACTTGGTTTGAAAAAGGTGCAGAGGAAGGAATCCTTGCAGCAAAATTCAATAAGGCCACCTATTTAAAGCGGGGAGAGAATGGTGTTGTTGATTTACAGAAAGCCTATGAAATCCTCGATTCACTTGTCCAGGACGATCAGGATGAGGTGGCAGCCTATTTGCTTGCATTGCTGATTCTATCAGAGGAATGTGAAGTCAAAGATCAGGCTTTAGCGCAAAAATACCTCGAATTATCATCACAGAAGGGTTGGAAACCTGCAGATAAATTGTTAGATAATAACGATTTAGTATCTGGTCCTGCTATTTTGAACTTCTGGGAAGATTACATTTTGGAAGATCAGGAGGATTAAGATGATTTTTGCCCGATAATATTTGTAAATCAAACTATTAATTCTTTTTTTATGAAAATCAAATCAACTTTTGCATTTTTACTTTTGTTTTCGATGTTTTTATCCGGGGTAAATGCGCAGACAGCTAAACCTGGTAAGGTTTTACATCATGTGGTAATGTTTAAGTTCAAGGAAACCGCCACGCCCGAGAATATTAAAATGGTGGAAGAGGAGTTTGCAAAATTACCTCAAAAAATCGGTGGTATCCAAAGTTACGAGTGGGGTATAAATTCAAGTCCTGAAGGACTGAATCAGGGATTAACACACTGTTTTCTATTGACATTCACATCCGATAAGGATCGTGACGCTTATCTTGTTCACCCGGCTCATAAAGAATTCGGGAAAATTTTAGGACCTTATCTTGACAAGGTAACCGTATTGGATTTTTGGGAGAAATAAAAATACGGTTAAACGATTTATAGCAAATCTTTTAACCGTATTAATTTGATGAGGGAAATTGATGAAAATCAGTTTCCTTTTGTTTTTTTAATCCAGCTCAGCGCATTTACAAAAGCTTCCATCCACGGTGTTAACTGATCATTCTTCCGGTCTGCGGGGTAATTCGCCCACTGCCATGGATATATCGCCCTTTCAATATGTGGCATCATTGCAAGATGGCGTCCATCTTCCGAACAAATAGCAGCAGTATCAAAATCCGATCCGTTGGGATTTCCCGGATAGTTACTATAGGAGAATTTAACCGGAATCTGGTATTTCTCCTCCGCAAATGGCATCACAAACTTTCCTTCGCCGTGCGCGACCCAAACACCAAGGCTTTTTCCGGCAAGAGATTTAAACATAACCGATTGATTTTCCAAAACATCAACACTCACAAAGCAGGACTCAAATTTATGTGAATCGTTATGTGCCATTTTAATACTTTCGGCGTGACCCGGATTCACCAGGTCGAGTTCAACCATCAACTGACAACCATTGCAAATTCCCAAACTAAGGGTATCGGTTCTCTTGTAAAAGTTATCGAGTGCAATTTTCGCTTTTTCGTTACATCTAAAAGCGCCTGCCCAACCTTTTGCAGAGCCAAGTACATCGGAGTTGGAGAACCCTCCAACAAAAACAATCAGGCTCAGCTCTTCAAGTGTCTCGCGTCCGCTGATCAGGTCGGTCATATGGACGTCTTTCACATCAAATCCGGCCAGGTACATGCTCCATGCCATTTCGCGGTCGCCGTTACTGCCCTTTTCACGTATAATGGCTGCCTTAAAGCCGGAAGATTGACGACGTTTTGGATCAATTCCCAAATCGTTGAACTTGCCTGTAAATGAGCCAAAATCGAATTTGAGTTCATTCTTTTTATAGTTTTTGAATCGTTCCAGTGCCAGTTTTTCACCACTTTGCCTGCGATCTAACAGGTAGGAAGGTTTGAACCATTTATCCCGTAATGAATCAATGTCAAATTTAAATTTGTCATTGCCATTGACAACATTTATTTTGCGGCTTGTTGTAGGATTTCCAATCTTTACAAATGCTATTCCATTGGCATTTAAAGCCTTTTCAAATTCTAAAAAGTCATTTGGCTGAACCACAATACCCGGGTTTTCGCTGAACAACGCTTTCACACTGTCTGCTTCTTTCAACCCGGTTAAGTTGACATCAATTCCACCTTCATTTTGGGCAAAACACATTTCGAGAAGTGTGGTTAAAATACCTCCTGAAGAGATATCATGACCCGCAAGAATTGATTGATCTTCAATTAAATTCTGAATAGCATTGAAAGCTTTTGCAAAATAATCTGAATCAGTCACAGTGGGTGTATTTTCTCCCAGTTGACTTAATGTCTGAGCAAAAGAACTACCACCAAGTGATTTAGGTGCTTTTGAGAAGTCGATGTAGTACAACGGTTTTGAAGGATCAACCACCAGAACCGGTTCAACAACTTTGCGAATATCAGAAACTTCACCAGAAGCAGATATAATCACTGTTCCGGGAGCATAAACTACATCATTCTTGTATTTCTGTGTCATCGAAAGAGAATCTTTTCCTGTTGGAATGTTGACTCCCAAGGCACAGGCAAAGATCGAACAAGCTTCCACACCATTGTATAGGCGGAAATTCTCACCCTGATTTTTGGCAGGCCACATCCAGTTGGCTGAAAGCGAAATCCCTTTAATTCCATGTGTAAGTGGCGCCCAAATGATATTTGTAAGTGATTCTGCGATCGATAGAATAGAACCGTTGGCTGCATCAATCAAACCTGCGACCGGTGCATGACCGAGCGAGGTTGCAATGCCTTTTAGTCCCTGATAATCAATTGCGACAACACCCAGATTATTAAGCGGAAGTTGCAATTTGCCGGCACATTGCTGTTTGGCAACCTTGCCGGTTACAGACCTGTCAACTTTATTTGTGAGCCAATCTTTGCAGCCCACCGATTCAAGTTGCAGAACCTGTTCTATGTATTTGTTAATTTGTAACTGATCGTATTTTAACTCCGAAAAGGTTGCTACTTTAGAATTATCTTCTAAAATTGTTTTCGGTGGTTTGCCAAACATGTAGGCAAGTTCCCAGTTAATGGGTTTATCACCTGTTTTTCGGTCTACGAACGTGAATTTGTGGTTGCCCGTGGTTTCACCAATCACATAAACCGGGGAGCGTTCGCGTTCTGCAATGCGTGTGATCAGTTCAATATTTTCGCCGCTTGTGACAAATCCCATTCGTTCCTGCGATTCGTTGCCGACAATTTCTTTGGCCGATAGGGTAGGGTCCCCGACTGGTAATTGGTCTATATAAATTTCTCCGCCAGTCTCTTCAACAAGCTCCGACAAACAATTTAAATGTCCGCCGGCGCCGTGGTCATGGATCGAAATAATCGGATTATTGCCCGATTCTGCAAGCGCCCTGATGGTGTTGTAGGCTCTTTTCTGCATCTCCGGATTCGCCCGTTGAACTGCATTTAGTTCGATATGACTCTCAAATTCACCAGTATCAACTGACGATACGGCTCCGCCACCCATGCCTATCCGGTAATTATCGCCACCGAGTAAAACGACTTTATCGCCCACTCCGGGAACACTTTTCAGGCAATCTTCACCACGCGCATAACCGATACCTCCCGCTTGCATGATAACCTTGTCGTAACCAAATTTTTTCTGGTTTTCGAAGTGTTCAAAGGTTAAAACAGAGCCATTAATAAGTGGTTGACCGAATTTATTTCCAAAATCTGAGGCTCCGTTTGAAGCCTTAATTAAAATCTCTTCGGGTGTTTGATATAACCATGGACGTGGTTTTGTAGCATTTTCCCATGACCGACCCTCTTCGTCATTTCTCGAATAGGCGGTCATATATACCGCAGTTCCGGCGATAGGAAAGCTTCCTTTGCCACCGGCCATCCTGTCACGGATTTCACCTCCGCTACCTGTTGCTGCACCATTAAATGGTTCAACGGTAGTCGGGAAATTATGGGTTTCAGCTTTAAGCGAAAGAACAGTTTGAATGTCAGTTACCTGGAAGTAATCTGGTTTATCCTGCGTGATAGGTGCAAACTGTTCGGAATCAGGTCCCTTACTAAAGGAGCAATTGTCTTTATAGGCTGAAAGAATTGTATTTGGATTGACCTTGGTGGTTTCCTTGATTAACTGAAAAAGTGTTGAAGGTTTTTCTACGCCATCAATTATGAAATTTCCGTTAAATATTTTGTGCCGGCAATGTTCCGAGTTGACCTGTGAAAATCCAAAAACTTCACTGTCAGTCAATTTACGACTTAATTTTTTTGAAACTTCGTTCAGGTAGTTGATCTCATCTTCGCTTAACGCCAATCCTTCCTGACTACTGTAGGTGGCAATATCTTCAATATAAAGGATTGGTTCCGGCTGGTGATAAATTGTAAATATTTGTTGATTAAGTCCCTTATATACAACCTGGAGCATTGGGTCGAACCTTGGATGTTCTGAATCGACCTGAAAAAACTCTTCAATCCGGACGATACCGCTAATTCCCATATTCTGAGTGATCTCGACTGCATTTGTACTCCATGGAGTGATCATCTCTTTTCGTGGACCGACAAAAATCCCGTCGACCGATTCCTGTTTAATCAAGGAGGCCTGCTCAAATAACCAGACTAGCTTTCCAAGGTTAAAATTGCACATTTCCTTCTGAGTATCAACAGCTATAAGGTTTGATTTTCCTTTAAAAAATAGGATCATTGAAGTGTATTTTAATTGACAGTGTCAGGATTATCATTCTTCGCAAAGATAAGTAAAAAATGCTGCTGGCAACTTGCAATTGGCTTCTGTTGATACCAGAAGAAAACATCAAAAGGCGGATGGCAATGTGAATAGTTAAAAGATGGATCGTTATAAGGGATAAAAATGGGCACTTTAACAGCTTAACTTATTATTGCCGAATCGACGGGTTGTCTCCTAATCAAATGATGTGATTACTCCGGTTTCCATTCGGTCACTTTGATTAGCGATGGGAAGGCTTTTGGTTTAAAGATAGATTGGTTGTAAAAGATGCGGATACATTCCTGGATGCCCTCTGTCACACTTGGATGCGGATGTATACTTTGCAAAACTTCGCGTAAGTGGATGTCAGAATTAATCAGGTAAGCGATTGATACAATAAATGCGGAGGCTTGAGGACCTGCAGCCCGCATTCCAAGAATTTTTTCCGACCCATCGTTGCTCACAATTAATTTTACGAACCCTTTCGTACTACGCATTGCTATAGCACGGTTGACCAGTTCGTTCGAATAATAGACTGATTTATAGGGTATTTTCTTGTCGCGTAATGATTTTTCATTGGCTCCGACCGATGCCAGTTCGGGCTTAAAAAACATCAGTGTAGGCATATAAGAATAATCGAGCCGGTAATTAGAAGCTCCGAATATTGCTTCGACGATAAACCGACCCTGCTCTTCAGCCACGCCATACAGCGCCTTTTGTCCGGTTACATCCCCTGCAGCGAAGATATTGCATTTTTGAAAATCGCCTATTGCACACTCTTCGTTGATATGGAGATAACCTTTTACATTGGGCTTAATTGCTACATTCTCGAGTCCAAGACCTTGCGTATTAGCATCGCGGCCAATCGAAACGAGTAGAATGTCAACTTCAACGACCTGACTATGGCCATCATCGTAATCGAGCACCACCTCAAGATGATCTTTCTCTTTTCTCACGGTCCGCATCGTGGCGGTATGGTGAATTATGACCCCGTTTTTTTCAAGATTATCCGAAACAAAATCACTTACATCGTCATCCTCAAATGGGATAACCCGGTGAGTTCTGTCGAGTAAATGGACTTCGGTCTGACGAAAGTTTGAAAAGATAGTAGCAAATTCACAGCCGATGATTCCAGATCCCAAAATCATCATTCGTTCGGGGAATCTATCAAGGTTGAGTAATCCGTCTGAATCGAAAATTAGTTTCTGATCAACGGGTAGCTCGGGAAGTTCACGGGGTTTTGAACCAGTCGCGATAATAATATATTCAGCTTCAATAATTTCTGTACCATTTTCACCTTCTATCTGAAGTGTATTACGATCCAGAAATTTAGCAAAACCACGTTTGTAAGATATTGTTCCAGAATCACTGCTTTTTGTTGAAAATGATTCGATTTGCGACAGCATTTGATACTGTTTGGTTTTTGCTGCAGTGATTACGGTCTTTTTCACCAGATTGTAATCGACCTGAAGGCCGGAAGCGCGGTAACCACGGTCAACGGCAGCTGCTATCGAATAGTCAACGGAGAGTTCCCACATTGTTTTTGACGTTAGCGGGCCATTCATGATTCCCGTCCCGCCAATATGTCCGGCTTCGATCAGACAGACATTTTTACCAAAATCAACAGCTCTCATTGTGGCCGCAAATCCACCGGGACCGCTTCCGATTACGGCCAAATCAAATTTCATCATTTTTAAGGCTTTTTGATAACGTAAACATACGAATGTTTGGTTAAGTTCAAATGAAGAGCAATGAAAATTATGATTCTTTTATCCGATATCCGAACGTTTCAAACCTATTGTTCGATTTTTTTAAATTAACAATTATTTAGTGCTGCTTTTCTTTTTCGCCAATGTTAAAATCTTTACCTTTGCGGCAATTTTTAAATCAGTTATATTTTCATATGAAGCAAGTTAGATATGTTACTGCTGAGGATGCGGTCAAAGTCATCAAATCGGGTGATCGGGTTCATTTAAGTTGCGTGGCAGTTACACCACACAAATTAGTCGAAGCAATGGTCGAGCGTGGACGCGCCGGCGAACTTTATGATATCAAGATTCAGCATCTTCATATTGAAGGTGTAGTAGATTATGCTAATCCTGAATTTGAAGGAATTTTTAATGCTCAACAGTTTTTTGTTGGTGCCAATCTTCGCAAACAAACCCAAGCAGGTTATGCTGATTACATTCCTGTTTTCCTTAGTGAGACTCAAAAATTAATCCGCGATGGATATCTTAAAGTCAACGTTGCAATGATCATGGTATCTTTACCTGATAAGCATGGTTATGTTTCTTTGGGAACCTCTGTCGATGCAACGCTTGCTGCAGTTCAGTGCGCTGATGTGGTAATTGCACTGGTAAATCCAAATGTTCCGCGTGCCTGGGGTGACGCGATGATTCAACTCGATCAGATTGATATTTTTGTAGAAGATAATTCTCCGCTCTATGCACATGATCTTGCCCCTTTATCCGAAATAGACATTGCCATTGGCAGGAATGCTGCTGCATTGATTGAAGATGGTGCTTGTTTGCAGATGGGAATCGGCGGTATACCCAATGCCGTCCTTGCTCAGTTGGGTAATCACAAAGATTTGGGCGTTCATACCGAAATGTTTGCCGATGGAATTCTCCCGCTTGTTGAAAAAGGAGTCGTAAATGGCAGAAAGAAAAAGATAGATACTGGAAAGATGGTGGCAACCTTCTTGATGGGATCAAAAGAGTTATATGATTTTGTGGATGATAACCCGATGGTTGCCATGATGGATGTTGCGCATACAAACAGTGTATCAGTCATTCGCAAACTTGACCAGGTTACGGCTATCAATTCAGCGCTGGCAATTGACTTAACAGGACAGGTTTGCGCTGATTCAATTGGAATCAAACACTACTCCGGAGTCGGTGGTCAAATTGATTTTATTCGGGGTGCAGGTTATTCGTTCCGTGGCCGACCAATTATTGCAATGCCATCCGTGACCGAAAAAGGGTTATCTAAAATCAGCCCAACCCTCATTGAAGGATCCGGAGTTGTATCGACCCGCGCCAATATACACTGGGTTGTAACAGAGTATGGTGCTGTAAATCTTTACGGAAAAACATTGCAGGAACGTGCCAAATTACTTATCTCAATTTCACATCCGAACCATCGCGAAATGCTCGATAAGGCAGCTTTCGAAAGATTTGGTTCGCATTATCACTTTGTACCAAAATCATATTAATTAAATTCTAAAGGCAGGTTTTTCCTGCCTTTAAGCTAGAAAAATCAAATCATTTCATTAATCCATATAAATATGAATGTATCACATATTGAGCACATTGGTATTGCAGTAGCCAGCCTTGAAACTGCCATTCCCTACTATGAAACACTTTTAGGGACTAAATGTTATGCAACTGAAGATGTTGTAGATCAAAAAGTTAAAACCGCTTTTTTTAAAGTAGGTCAAACCAAAATTGAACTGTTGGAATCAACAGATCCCGAAGGTCCCATCGGTAAATTTCTTGAGAAAAAAGGTCCGGGAATTCACCACATTGCCTTTGCGGTTGATGATGTAAATAAAGCCCTTCAACAGGCAAATGAAGCAGGCATTCAGTTGATTGACAAGCAATCAAGAAAAGGTGCTGAAGGATTGAATATCGGTTTTTTACATCCAAAATCAACGTTAGGGGTACTTACAGAACTTTGCAGCGAATAATTTTTAGTTAAAAATAATTTTTAGTACGATGAGCAATCAGGATAAAATCAAAAAATTGATTGACCTTCGTGCGGAGGCCAAACTTGGTGGTGGTGCGAAAAGAATCGAAGCGCAACATTCCAAAGGTAAATTAACCGCACGCGAACGTATCGACTTATTTCTTGATGAAGGTAGTTTCGAAGAGTTCGACATGTTCGTCACCCATCGCTGTACCAATTTTGGTATGGAGAAAACCAAATTTTTGAGCGACGGTGTGGTTACCGGACGCGGAACAATTGATGGTCGCACAGTTTTTATCTTCTCACAGGATTTTACCGTATTTGGTGGATCGCTTTCAGAAACCTATGCCCTCAAGATCTGTAAAGTAATGGATATGGCCATGAAAGTTGGCGCTCCATGTATTGGTATAAATGATTCAGGCGGTGCCCGTATCCAGGAAGGTGTTACAGCTCTGGCTGGTTATGCTGAGATTTTCCAGCGTAACATTATGGCATCAGGAGTCATACCCCAAATCTCCGCTATTTTTGGTCCTTGCGCCGGTGGAGCCGTTTATTCTCCCGCATTGACAGACTTTATTGTGATGAGTAAAGACACCAGCTACATGTTTGTAACCGGTCCTAAAGTGGTTAAAACGGTTACAGGTGAAGTCGTTACTGACGAACAACTTGGCGGTGCTGTAGTACATGGCACAAAATCCGGAGTAACGCATTTTGTCTCTGACTCAGAGGAAGAAGGCTTGCTGCTGATCCGCAAATTACTCTCTTATTTGCCACAAAACAACCTTGAAGATCCACCAATTGCGCGTTGTGATGATCCGATTGATCGTCTTGACGATGCTCTGAATGACATCATTCCCGAAAATCCAAATAAGCCTTACGATGTTAAGGATGTGATCCATTCAATCGTCGACAATTCCGAGTTTTTGGAAGTTCACAGAAATTATGCACAGAATATTGTTGTTGGATTTTCCCGCTTTAATGGTATGCCAGTTGGTATTGTTGCCAATCAGCCAGCTTATCTTGCTGGTGTTTTGGATATTAATGCCTCCAGAAAAGCTGCTCGTTTTATTCGCTTCTGCGATGCATTCAACGTTCCGCTGGTTACACTTGAAGATGTTCCCGGTTTCTTGCCTGGTACAGCTCAGGAGTATGGTGGTATCATTATTCATGGAGCTAAATTGCTGTTTGCTTATGGTGAAGCAACGGTACCTAAAATTACAGTAATCCTACGTAAGGCTTATGGTGGTGCTTATTGTGTGATGAGTTCCAAACATTTACGAGGCGATATCAATTATGCATGGCCACAGGCTGAAATCGCAGTAATGGGTCCTAAAGGCGCAATTGAAGTATTAAGGAGTAAGCATATCAAAACGTTACCAGATGACGCTGCCCGTACAGAATATATTACTCAGGCAGAGGCTGAATATAAAAATGAATTTGCCAATCCTTACAATGCTGCCAGATACGGTTATATTGATGATGTGATTGAACCTCGAAATACAAGGTTTCGTATTATCAGAGCATTACAATCGCTTGCAACGAAAAAAGATTCGATGCCGGCCAAAAAACATTCAAACCTTCCGTTATAATTTCGAGTAAATATGCTAAAAAATAAATTAAGTATTTTAAAGCTGATTGTGCTCGTTGTTCTCTGCGTCGGGATCAGGAATGTGAATGCTCAAAGTTCTGTTGATTTGCGCATTAATGAAATTCTTGTTCATAATGATTCCAATTACGTAGATGATTTCGGGCAACATAGCGCCTGGATTGAAGTCTTTAATTCAGCACATAATTCGGTGGAAATCGGAGGGCTTTATCTGACAGACGATATCACGAAACCTACGAAATATTTCATTCCTAAGGGCCAACCTATTACGTTGATCCCTCCGCGAAGTTATATTGTTTTATGGGCTGATAATGAGCCCAACAGAGGTATTCTACATTTGAACTTTAAACTTGAAGAAAACAAAACACTTTGTTTGTTCGAATCTAATGGAAAAACGTTGCTCGATAGCGTGACAATCAAATCGCCTCAAACAACCGATGTCACTTACGGACGTCTTGTGGATGGTGGGAAAATATGGGGACCTCTTGAAAAATCAACTCCCAACGCCAATAATGATACGAAACCGAAGGTTTCGGAAGCTGATAAATTTGTGAAATTTGATCCGAGTGGAATTGGAATGGCGCTTATATCAATGTCAGTCGTTTTTTCTGCGCTTGCATTCTTATTTTTATTCTTCAAAGGCCTTGGTTTTTTGATGACCAAAGATGCCAGAAAAGCTAGTGAATTAGCAAGGGTTACTACTCCTGGTATCGTAAAACAGGGATTATCCGGTGAAGTCAATGCAGCAATCGTAATGGCATTATATCTGTATGGAAATGAGTTACACGACCAGGAAGATCCTGTTATTACGATGACAAAGGTATCACGGACCTATTCGCCCTGGAGTTCAAAAATTTATGGATTAAGAAAATCACCAAGATAATTCGGACTGAAAATGAAAAAGTTTAAATTTAAAATAAATGGCAATCAATACGATGCGGAAGTTTTAGGCATTGAGGACAATATTGCCGAAATCGAAATTAATGGTACGAAATACAGCGTTGAAGTCGATAAGACCATGCAACCTGTTAAAACGCCTAAACTTGTGCGAAGTGTTTCGGTACCCTCTACGGATAGTCATCCTTCAGTTGCCAAAACTGCCAGTCCTGCTGGTCCTAAGGGCGCGGGAACGATTAAATCACCGCTTCCCGGCGTCGTCCTTGAGCTATTTGTAAAAGAAGGGGATATGGTCAAAATTGGACAGCGCGTTCTTATTCTTGAAGCCATGAAAATGGAAAATAATATTGAAGCTGATAAAGCCGGAAAGATTCTTTCTATCGCTAAACAAAAAGGCGATGCGGTAATGGAAGGTGATGTACTAATAGTGATTGGAGATTAAACATGGAAAACACAAGTTTTTATACTTTTATTATTGAGCACCTCGGACAGTTTCTTGAATTTACGGCTTTTGCCAATATGACAATTGGCCATATCATTATGATTCTGATCGGTTTGGCTTTTATCTATCTGGCAATAACGAAGGAGTATGAGCCAATGTTACTGATCCCGATTGGTTTTGGAATTTTAGTTGGGAACATTGCTTTTCGTCCTGGTTCAGAAATTGGTATTTACGAATCGGGGAGTGTTTTAAACTATCTCTATTTCGGAGTGCTGAGGGGGGTATATCCACCTTTGATCTTTCTTGGAATTGGTGCGATGACTGATTTTTCGGCCTTGATTTCAAATCCGAAGTTGATGCTTATTGGTGCTGCTGCGCAGTTAGGTATTTTTGGCGCTTATGGCATTGCACTTTACCTCGGTTTTTCACCTTCCGAGGCTGGTGCAATCGCAATTATTGGTGGCGCTGACGGACCAACGGCAATCTTTGTTTCTTCTAAACTTGCACCTGAATTGATGGGCGCTATCGCTGTTTCGGCCTATTCGTATATGGCAATGGTTCCTGTGATTCAACCGCCGTTTATGAGGTTGTTAACCTCGAAAAAAGAGCGACTGATTAGAATGAAACCACCGCGCACAGTTTCGAAACAGGAAAAAATCATCTTTCCGATTGCGGGTCTGTTGCTGACTTGCTTCCTTGTACCGTCTGGACTTCCACTTCTTGCCATGTTATTCCTTGGTAATTTATTGAAAGAAAGCACTGTCACAAAACGTTTGGCTGATACCGCCAAAGGACCGATGATTGATATTGTGACCATTTTGATTGGTCTTACTGTTGGTGCTTCTACACAAGCTTCAAATTTTCTTACCGTAAAATCAGTAGGAATATTTTTCCTTGGGGCTTTAGCATTTTCTATTGCAACAATAGGTGGAGTTGGTTTTGTTAAAATACTCAATCTGTTTTTGAAAGAAGGGAATAAGATCAATCCATTGATTGGTAATGCGGGAGTCTCTGCAGTTCCGGCCAGTGCCCGTGTTTCGCAGGTTGTTGGTTTATCGTACGATAAAACCAACCATTTGCTAATGCATGCAATGGGTCCAAACGTGGCCGGTGTAATTGGTAGTGCAGTAGCCGCCGGTGTTTTACTTAGCTTCTTGTATTAGATACAATATGTACTATAAAAAAGGCGATTCTTGAAAAAGGATCGCCTTTTTTTCTACTTTCGACACTATTAAATCACTTAAAATTACCTGAAATGAAACGAGCATGTTCTAAAAACAAAAACATGAATGAGACCTACCTAATGCGAGTTCTATCCGGCATTAGAAAATTAAATTATTCTCGGATAAAAAATGTATTAATGCTATTTTTGGCATTGGCTGTTTCATTGGGTGTTATGGCCCAATCGGATCAAAAAGCGGCAGAACAGAAGAAACTTAATGTTCTTGTCTTTTCGAAAACAGCTGGTTACCGCCACACTTCAATTCCGGCTGGAATTAAAGCAATCACAACATTAGCTCAGCAAAAAGGGTGGGTAGTAACAGCTACCGAAGATGCAACTTTATTTACGGATGATTTTCTGTCCCGGTTTGATGTCTGCGTTTTTTTGAATCCAACCATGAAGGTATTTGATGAATCTCAGGAGAAAGCATTCGAAACTTTTATTAAAAGTGGAAAAGGCTTTGTCGGAATTCATGCTTCTGCTGATTGCGAATACGACTGGAAATGGTATGGTGAACTGAATGGCGCATTCTTCAAGACTCATCCGCCATATCAGTTAGCTACAATTAATATCGAGAATACCAATCATCCGGCAATGAAACCATTTGTAGGAATGAAAACTTTTACGATAGAGGATGAGTGGTACTCCTACAAAGAGAATCCTCGTGGTAAAGTAACTGTTTTAGCTACACTTGACGAATCGACAATTAAAAAACTACCCAAAGACGACACCTGGAAAATGGGAGATCACCCGATAATCTGGTATCACGAATTTGAAGGAGCACGTTCATTCTATACTGTTTTTGGTCATGGCGATACTTCATTCGAAAATGAGAAAGTTCAGCAACACCTTTTTTATGCCATTGAATGGGCAGGAAAGAGAATTGATTTGTAGGTTCTACCTAAATATTTCTTTATCAGTACGTCTCAAAGGTTATAAGGACCTTTGAGACGTTTTTTTATAAAAAATTTAAAAGGTTCCGTATTGTTTCAAATTATATATTTATATATTTGATGTGAAATAAAATGAAACTAATTTTTCCGTATATGAGTTCATGCGTCGACCGTCGGATGTTTATCCTGAAAAAAATTGAGAAGGAGGAGCAGGTAAATGTTTTAGAACTCAGCCAGCGGTTTTTGGTCAGTGAAGTCACCATACGAAAGGACTTAAGGCATTTAGAAAAGAAAAATATCCTGATCAGATCTCGTGGTGGTGCAATGAAGCAAAGTTTGATCAACACTGATTTGTCAATTTACGACCGCCGCAAGCAAAATATTAAACTGAAGGAAGCAATTGGGAAGGCAGCGGCTGTATTAATAAAGGATGGAGAAACAATTTTGTTGGACACCGGGACCACCATCATGGAATTGGCTAAACATTTACCCAAAAAAATTGATATAACGGTGATCACCAATTCTGTAGATATAACGTTCCGATTAGCTGAATATCCCAATATCCGGGTTATTATGCCCGGAGGCATTTTGAGACGAAATTCTTTGGCACTGGTGGGGGAGCAGGCTGCGGAATCGTTAAGGAACTATTATTGTGATAAATACTTTCTTAGTGCAGATGGAATTAATATTCAAGGTGGAATTATGACAATGAATATTGAAGAAGCTTCGCTTGCAAAATTAAATATAAAGAATTCGAAAAAGGTGATTGTTCTTATTGATTCCTCAAAATTCCAGCAAAAAGGAATTATGACAATTGCGCCTCTTTCGGATATTGATATATTAATTACAGATAAAGGCGTATCAGATGAAATGGTCGATAAGATTAAACATCTGGGTATTGAAGTCATTGTTGTAAGCAGTATCCAGCAATAGTAACACAGAACAAAATATTAGCATCGTATTATAGTTAGTTAAGTATGAATCTCAAAATTTCATTAAAATGGAAAAAGTATCAAGATCATTCTTTATTTTAGGTTTAGTTTTAATTTTATTCTTTTCTCAAAGTCAGGCTATTACCCTGGTTTCCACGAGTGGTGATCAAACGAAGAAGTCAGTTGGAACATCTCTGCAGCAAGCCGATAATAATCAATGGAGGCAGCTGTTCAATGGAAAAGACCTGACAGGATGGAAACATGTCGGTCCTGGATCTCAGTATGTTGAAGATGGGCTGATTAAGTCGAAAGGTGGAATGGGTTTGCTCTATTGGACCGGAGAAAAATTTGGAAATTGCACGATTCGTGTCGTTTTTAGAATGCGTGACACGAACAGCAACTCCGGTGTTTTTATCAGAATTCCCATTGAGCCTTATGAAGAATGGATGCCTGTATTTTATGGCTATGAGGTTCAGATTGATAACAAACCTGAGCTCTCAGATGAGGATGATTATCATTACACAGGCATGTTGTATTCGTTGACAAAACCTTTGGCCAAAACCGGGAAACCAGGTCCTGAATGGAATACGATGGAAATCACCTTAGACGGACTCCGAACCATAGTGGTTTTGAATGGAGTAAAAGTGACCGATTTCATGGAAGGCGATCCGGTACCTGCCCGCAAATTTGACTTCGAACCTTATCACGGACCACGACCTGAATTCGGATATATTGGCGTGCAAAATCATGGGAATAAGGATGTTGTATTCTTTAAAGAGGTTTCAGTTAAACCTTTGAAAAAGTAGGATCATCTTTTTACAGGATAATCTTTAATTGAAACTTAATTCAGTTTTCAGATGAAAAATATTACTCAGGAAAGAACCAATCCAGACAATGTTTCCCGGCGGAATTTTGTAAAAATAGCCACTTCAAGTGCTGCAGCATTTACCATCCTTCCAAGTTTTACAATTGGAGGTTTGGGTCATGTTGCCCCGAGCGATAAATTGCATCTTGCCGTGGTAGGTTGTGGCGGTGAAGGAGCTGCCGATATTCAGGCTTTCATGAAAACGCCTAAAAAGAATGTCGTGATTTCACATCTTTGTGATGTGGATGACCGGATGGCTGCTGATCGCCGGAAAGAATATCCGAAAGCACCATTCTATCACGACTGGCGTGAGATGTTCGATAAGGAAAGTAAGAATTTCGATGCTGTAACGGTTGCTATTCCTGATCACAATCATGCGATTGTCGGGCTGAGCGCTATGCAGTTAAACAAGCACTTATACCTTCAGAAACCTTTGTCGCATGATATTTATGAAGCCCGGATTTTAACCCAGGCAGCATCAAAGTATAAAGTAGTAACCCAAATGGGGGATCAGGGTGCATCATGTGAAGGGATGCGCACTTTGCGCGAATGGATTGAAGCCGGAATTCTTGGCGACATTGAAAAAGTGTTTTGCTGGACCGACCGTCCTGTCTGGCCACAGGGGATTCCCTGGCCTAAAACCAACCCAACGGTTCCAAAAGAATTGAATTGGGATTTATGGCTTGGGACTGCCCAACAAACCAATTACATCGAAAATTTAGTGCCTTTTAACTGGCGTGGCTGGTGGCAGTTCGGAACCGGTGCCCTTGGCGACATGGGTTGCCACATCATGGGGCCACCGTTCAAATTGCTCGAACTTGGTTATCCAACCGAGGTTTCAGGAAGTGCCAGTACGGTGTACAACGGCATCTTTTCGGAGGCACAATATCCCGAGAGCGGCCCTGTTTCCAGCTCAATCAAGTTTAAATACAACCTGAAAAACGGCAAAAATCTTGACCTTTACTGGATGGATGGCGGAATTACCCCCGACCGGCCCATTGAATTGGAAGGCGGGGAAAATATGAATGAAATACTGGGTGATTTCACCGGTTTGAACGATTATGAAGGCAGCACTTTATTTGTCGGAACCAAAGGAAAAGCAGCCTGTGGCTGGGGTGGACGAAGTCCCGTATTGTTGCCATTATCATTGAACAAAGTTGTCAATGTTCCGAAGAAATACCCCAGGGTTGATGGTGACATGGATGGCCATTACTGGCAATGGATTGATGCCTGCATTGCGGGTTATGGAAATGCTGAAGTTGATTCACCGTTTGAAGGTTATGCTGGTCCGCTTACCGAAACCGTTCTGATGGGAAATTTGATTTTACGTAGTTTTAACATCCGTGAAAAGATAAAAAGGGTTGATCCGGTCTATGGAGAAATGGAAGGATTTGTATTCCCCGGACGCTATATTAACTATAAATGGGACGGACCAAATATGCGGATAACAAATTTCGAACAAGCCAACCAATTTGTCAAAAGAGAATATCGAAAAGGTTGGGGAGAATTGAAACTTTAAATAGTGGATTTGCTGGTTTTCAAATTTTCAGGTAGTAATTGCTTTAATTATTACCTGAAAATAAATTATCTGTGAAGAATTTGTCAGTCATATGATAGAAATTTGAAATTTTCAGGATGGAAAAAATAGTTTATGAGAATTATTCTGTGTTGTCGTTTAAAACTGCTGAACAAATAGCAGCTATTATTTTGGAAAAACCAGATGCTTTGCTTTGTTTTCCGGCTGGAGATACTTCGGTAGGGACTTTTAAACACTTGATAGAACTGAATAAAGCCGGAAAAATTAGTTTTAAGTATTGTAAAATTGTTGGGCTGGACGAATGGACCAATTTGGGGAAGATGAGAAATGAAAATTGCTTCTCATTTTTGAAAAAACACCTGTTTGACCACATTGACTTTTCTCCTGAAAATCTTTGCTTTTTCGATGGTGAATCCGCTGATTTAGAAAGAGAATGCCTTAAAACTGATGAATTCATTAAAGAAAATGGGCCTATTGATATGATGCTCCTTGGCGCTGGAATGAATGGCCATCTTGGTTTGAACGAGCCTGGAACATCATTTGATCTTTATTCGCATATTGTTGAATTGGATGATGTTACGAAAATTGTTGGACAAAAATACTTTACCGGTGATGTCAGCCTGACTGGCGGAATCTCTTTGGGAATTAAATATATCATGGAAGCTAAAACTGTGATTTTACAATTGAACGGAGGGAATAAAGCTGGGGTTGTCAAGCAGTTGATAGAAAGCAAAATATCAACCGATTTTCCCGCTTCAGTATTGAAATCGCATAAGAATTCATTTTTACTGTTGGATAAAGAGGCATCCATTTACCTTTGAACTTGCGAAAATGGAGAGAAAAATCAAGGAGGATATATCGCATATTGTGACAATACTTCACCAAAAGAAAGTGAATGACATTCACGCATTCCTGGGATTTGATGCATGTATTGATAATATTGTCCGTGTTGTCAAAGATAAAAATGAGAATAATGAGGCCCATTTTTTTGCGAACAGCAGGCAATTTGGCGAATTTCTGATTAGTCGGGAGAACAAAAGCTGCGGAATCGAATTACGAACCCAACAGTCAAAAATTGGGGGAAATATGGTTATTACAGGCAATGCGCTGGGTAATCTTGGAATGAGGGTTGAATGCGTTGGAACATTTGGCCTTCCGGAGATCCAACCAATTTTTCGGTCAATGTCCCAAAACTGTACGCTTTATACGATCGGAGATACAATAACAACATCTGCACTTGAGTTTAATGACGCAAAGGTGATGATGTTTGATCCCGGACCATATGATAAACTTGAATGGAATGAGATCGTGGAATTACTTGGAATCGATCGGATTAACCAACTTATTTCAGGAAAACAATTGATTTCGTTTCTCAACTGGAGCGAGATTGGGAATTCATCTGATATTTGGGAAGGGATTCTAAACGATGTTTTGCCTTTAGCCACGTCATCCGTTGAAAAGCCTTATTTTTTTACTGACTTTTCCGATTGTTCGCGCAGAACCGGTCAGGAAATACGATTGGCAATAGATCTGTTAGGGCGCTTCAGAAATTATTTTAAGGTAATTGTTAGTCTTAACCAAAATGAAGCTGAAATAATTGCACGCGCACTTCATCTGCCTGAAAATGAAATGGATGAAAATTTTATGCAAATGATGTTTAATGTCTGTAGTTCAGATATTATAATCATTCACCGCACAAAAGATGCGCTTGCATTTGATGGCATCGCTTTCGAAAAATGTGACACTTTTTTCTGTGATAAACCGATGATACTAACCGGAGGAGGTGATAATTTCAATGCCGGTTTTTGCTTCTCTCAATTTTGCAATTTTAATCTGCTTCAATCGCTAATTGTTGCGAATGCAGTTTCCGGCTATTATATAAGAACAGGAATAAGCCCTGATGTTGAAAGACTTATCAAATATTTAAACCAAAATAACTCCGGGTCGATATACTGAAAATTATCTCAGTATTAAAGTAAATTGATTCAGAATATCTATTTCTTATATTAAATTATTAGCCTTTAACCTCCACTACATATTCTCCTTTACTCTTCATTACACCAAATGATTCGGGCTGCAATCCATACTGGGAAGCGATTTCCAGAAACGATGCTTTTCCTTCGGGTGTAACAGCCACTAACAGGCCTCCACTTGTCTGAGGATCACAAAACAAGTGCTTCTGCTCTTCGCTCATTGGTGATACTTTTTGGCCGTAGGAGTCGAAATTACGGAATGTACCACCAGGAAAGGTTTTATGATCCATATAAAAGCCGATGGTTTCGATTCTGGGAACTTTATTTGCATCAATTTCGGCACTCAGACCACTACCTTCGCACATTTCAACCAGGTGTCCCAGTAATCCGAACCCTGTAACGTCGGTCATCGCCTTTACACCAGCCAATTTTCCAAGATCTTTACCTATTGAATTGATAGTTAGCATTAAATTTCGTGCAGTCTGCCGGTCTTCTTCTTTCAGAATACCTTGTTTTTGGGCCGTCGATAATATTCCTATGCCTAACGGTTTCGTTAGAAAGAGTTCACATCCTTCAGTCGCTGAGCAATTAAGCCTGATTTGATCTTTTTGCGCAATTCCCGTAACAGCCAATCCAAAAATAGGTTCCGGAC
>Ga0209430_1000450_pt1 | contig 42704 bp, 34 predicted proteins | sample BarGraIncub1133A_FD_184504 | JGI IMG/M metagenome (GOLD analysis project Ga0209430, IMG submission 184504) | Arctic peat soil microbial communities from Barrow, Alaska - Barrow Graham LP Incubations 11-33A (SPAdes) (version 2) | ecosystem: Environmental > Terrestrial > Soil > Wetlands > Peat... | reverse complement strand
ATAAAGTGTCCGCACCCCCGAGGGATACTTCTCTTTTTTGATTTGTCGGAGAAGTAGGGAGCATCGAACCCTACTCTTAACGGTTCATATGTGCAATTATTGGGGTCTGTGTAGCTAGGATGCAGGCATTGTAGTAGATGACGCAATTAGCGAGTAGCCGCGAGCATTCGCTCCAGATATTTTGTTCCAAATCCGTTTTAACACGGAGCCGTCCAGAATAAGCGTAAGCCACTGCGCGCCGGAGTTTGTGGTACGATTCGCCCCGGTTCAGCGTCACCACATCAACGTAGGTCAGCAAGTAAGAACTGCGATAGATATTGTCCAACTCCCAGAGTGGGGTTCTGTACACATATCGTCCAAAAGTTCAATAGAAGAATCAGAGCAAGAAATTCTAATGTTGAATGAATCACAATGTCCATTGTGTGTCATTGGGGCGGATTGGAGCAATAGCGCCTTTTCTGTTACTTGAAAATAGAACTCGTGAGAGATACAACATTTGAAGTCGGTCTTCTCTACCCTGAAAACAAAGCAGCTGCCTTGTTTTCGAAGTACGATCATAACTAAATATAGAGGCGAGGCATAGAGGCGAGGCATATTCATTACTTTTTAAATATCAATATCCAAATTGTATACTTTTGCAAATAGATTAATTAGTATGTTTTCATCATTAGGCAGCATTAAAAAACAACTGCTGCTTTTTGAACGAAATCTCTCTACTCTATCCTGCAAATAGATGTATCCTGATGCACCGTGCTGATTCATTAAGATGTTTGCTTTAGTTTTTAATTGCATATCTTCAGAATCGAGTGCCGAGGCAATAACAAACTTGCGGTACCGCGTGTTCCATAAGACCGTACTCCTCATAGTAAATTCTTTAGTGTGTGGAAGCGTCAGTCCAAAAGCAAAGAATATAGATCAATCAACCTGCATATCATTAAATATTTAAAAAATGCACTAAACTGAATCTGCTGGACGAGTTTGATGTCATAGCATACTTCGAATAGAAAGGATGTGATGGACACCGGGGCAAAATGACCAACCACCAGTCACACATATCCTTGACTTGGGTGTCACTCCACCCTCGTTACATTAGTTCGGGAAGATTTAAAAGGATCAGAAACTCCAGTGAAATCAGTGGTTTGGCGTTACAGAATCTAAACTGCTGCCGTGTGGTCTCCATCTTTGAAGAAGGAAGGACAAGAGAGGAGTGAACGGAGTTGTCTCGGCAGCTCTACAACTGATGCTAAGACAACTCCTTCAACTCTGACATGAATAGAGCCTCCATCAAAAAGGAGATTAAAATGGGAACTCTTATCGAAAAGCGATTTATCTAACAACTGACCAAATCGCTAAACTAATATGTTATCCAGCAATTTAGCCTTTGCTGTGCTGAGTAATCCGTGCCATTTTGAGCCAACGTAGCTCACTGCCCGCGCAAATCGGGGCTCCCCCACACCGGTGTACTCAGCCCAGGACACATATCCACCAAACCGGGTTCCCCCGCACATCATCAGATATGCTTCGTCGAATCTTTCCTCACCGTCTGCAACTGGACTTTTATCAATCAGTGCATCCGTATCTTTCTCAAGAATTGCCGCTTCAATCAATTCGCAGATTTCAAGGGATGAGATAGTCCCTTAAACCGGGTCTGGAGCAATCAAATATCTACGCATAACACGCCTCTTCCGAATTCGTCCTATTCACACATTTCTAATCGTTACTCGTCTTCCGAAATCCCCGGTTCTGTCATTGCCGTTGTGTTCAGAATTCGATTCATTTTCGTAACGTCCATCAAGCCTTCTTTAATAATTAAAGCACTTATCGATATTCCAGTTTCAATCGCTTTTCGAGCTAAATCAGCTGCCTTTTCATATCCAATATACGGACAAAGAGCTGTAACAATTCCAATACTGTTCTCTACCATATTATTGCAGCGCTCCCGGTTTGCGCTTATTCCATTGATACAATTATCAACAAATGTATTCACAGCGTGAGCCAATGTATCTAAAGACTGAAACAGACAATAAAAAATAACAGGTTCAAATGCATTCAATTCCAATTGCCCTGCTTCCGCAGCCATAGTAATGGTCAAATCATTTCCAATAATGTTAAATGCTACCTGATTAACTACCTCTGGAATAACCGGATTAACTTTTCCCGGCATAATGGAAGATCCGTTCTGTTTTGGAGGCAGATTAATTTCCCCAAATCCTGTTCTTGGCCCGGAAGACATGACCCGTAAATCATTTGCAATTTTGGAAAGCGTAACTGCGCATGCTTTTACTGTGCCTGATACCGCTACGAATGCATCCAAATTTTGTGTAGAATCAATCAGGTCATGTGCTTGTTCAAAATTCATTCCTGTGATACGGTTCAAATTCGGAATTATCTTTTTCTGATACTTATCTGTTGTGTTGATGCCCGTACCAATGGCAGTACCCCCCAGGTTCAATGTCCTCATCTCGGATTTGGATTTCTCTATTCGGCACATACTCCGCATGATCGCCACAGAATATGCACGAAATTCCTGTCCCAGACGGATAGGTACAGCATCCTGTAATTGGGTTCTCCCCATCTTAATCACATCATCAAATTCTTCTGCTTTATTGCATAATGCTTCGTAAAGCCGATTCAATTCCGAATGTACATTTTCCAAAAGTTTTAAGGCTGCCATTTTCCCGGCAGAAGGAAACACGTCATTAGTGGATTGTCCGCAATTCACGTGGTCATTGGGATTAACGAGCGAATAATTCCCCTTCTGTCCTCCCAAAATCTCAATAGCACGATTGGCAATAACCTCATTGACATTCATATTCAAGGAAGTACCTGCACCTCCCTGAATGGGATCAACAATAAACTCACTGTGCAGCATTCCTGTTATTATCTCATCGCATGCATTTACAATAGCATCTGTGACATCTTTCTCCAGTCTTCCGGTCTCGAAATTTGTAATGGCAGCCGCCTTTTTAATCTGTGTCAAACTATTTACAATTTCATTGTGCATGAAGAGTCCGGTAATTTGAAAATTCTCTGCTGCACGAAGAGTCTGTACACCATAATAAGCATTTGCGGGGACATTCTTCGTTCCTATAGAATCACTTTCCTGACGAAATCCGGTCTTTGCCTGCTGAATTATTTTTTCATTTAACATCCAACTGCCAACTCCTATTTTTTACTGTATAGGTTGTAAATATTTTAATAAACTTGTCATCAAAGAAAATTGTTTCCGGCGGTTTTGATATTTAATTATTAGTATATTTTGTTTTCAGCATAGACTGCTAAAATATTAAGGGGGAAACTTTGTATGCTTTACAAAAAGAATATAAATACCTATAAATGATATAAATAAAAAATATCCAGATCAAAAAATCGTACTATAAAATTAATAATTGTATTCTTGATTCTATTTTAACAGATAATTAATCATAGTCAATTGTATTTATAACATCTTGTTAAAAATACAATTGACGCAATTGACTATGACTCAGTCTACGTAGGCAAAGCTGCATCGACATCATTTTGCAAGTTCGGTCAAATTGCATAATTCTGTCTCTTTATAACAGCTACTATACTCATTCCGCCTGCAGATGCAAGCAGAGCAATCATCATGAACACAGCACGGATTCCAGTAATATCTGCAAACGTGCCCATGAACGCCGGCATGACAGTACCTCCGAAACCTCCCCCCACCATCAGCAGGCTTACCACAGTGCCTGTCATGCCAGGATATGCCCGTGTACAGATACCGACTATCATAGGCCATATAGGTCCAAACGCCATGCCGACCAGCGCAATTATCACGATTGACGGCAGTGAATTTTTGCAGACCGCCAATGCAGTAATCAAAACAAATGAAGCAAAAAAAGCTACGGCTACCGTTTTAGCAGGATTGACCCGAATCACATAGAATGTTAATCTCGACACAGACATAGCAAGCCAGAATGCTGCTATAGCATAAGCTCCATATGCCCCGGCGTCCATCTTCTGCAAAAATAGAGTATCAGCGAAAAACGTTACTCCATTCTCGAGACCGCAATATATGATCATTGCAATGAACAGGAGTGGAAATATTACGGATTTTAGAATTTTTTTCTTGAAATCCCGTTTTGTTGCGTCGTTCGCATCTGTTTGTGCAGATGTGAATGATGACAACAGGAATACAGGATAGATCAAAAGATATCCACAGCCAGCCAATACGAACACAATACGCCAGGACATGCCTGAATGATTGATCAGCCATTGCGAAACTAACGGGCTTATTACCGCGCCGATACTGAAAGTGCATTGTGTTAAATTCAGGTAACGTTCGGATTGATCGGGAAAGCTGTCTGTCAGCGAGGCAGAGGCTGTACACTCACAGACGCTATATCCGGCTCCGATGATGAATACTCCGATCATAAAAGTTGCAGCACCGGATGAAACAGCAGCCAACAGGCATCCCAAAATGAAAGCGGGAATAAAGACGGAGAGAATCCTCTTTTTACCTGCTTTGTCAGATATTCTGCCAAAAAGCAAAGGCATAATCATAATGGCGACATACTGTGCAGCAACAAGCAGGCCCATCTTCGTACTGTTTAGCCTGAATTCAACGGCAACCCTCTGAAGTACAAATTGAAATCCGCCTGCCTCGAACCCAAGAAAAAATGTTAACACTGCTGTAACAGGTATTATCAATTTTTTCCTGTCAACGCTCATATTATTAACCTATTTCACATGGTTTTCTCCGAGCCAGGTAAACATATTCACAATAAAGCGCTCGTAGTCTTTACTTCTTGTCAATTCGTTCGATGCCCAATGAGTCGATATATCGCTTGCATAGGCACAAGTTCTGCCGCGGCCTACCTCCTGCACAGCAATCATAACATCTTCACCGTTTGTTGCCAGAACCTCGGCACCCTTCTTTGGTTTGAGTCTGTTGTAGCCCAAAAATGGCGGCCAGTTCATATCAACTCCTTTGAAAAACGGATGATCCAGCTTTTCAACCGTCATAAATACTCCTTCGGGCGCCTCTTTTCTGTCGTCATGCGTATACATCTCAACGGGCAGCACCTCAGCAAGTGCCGTAAAACCATATCGAGCCTTGCCGTCCATCCCCTGAAAAGAATTCCATCCGCCGAACATGACAAGTCCACCGCCATCATTGACAAACTGGCATATGGATTTCAGTCTGTTTTCACGAACAATCGATTTCTCGAGCGTATCAGGGTGAAGAAGAAGCGTATCACTTCCAATGTCTGAAAGCACAACAAGATCATATTCCTTCAAACCTTCAACTCCAGGAAAATTCCGAAGTGCTATATGCGACGGCATATGATGAAATTCAAATCCAGCCCTGTCGCATATATGTCTAATATTATCGCTCGTCGATTCATCATACGAATTACTTTGAAATACATCAAATCCCTTGATATGGCTTGTAGCAATAATCCAGCTTTCACCAGCAAATAAAACTTTCAAAACCAGCACCCCCGTAATCATTTGTTTTAATAATTTGAAAAACTATACTATTCGCCAATAAATTGCAAAAATTTAGATATTCTCTCGTTCTCCTGACGTACAACAGAGAAGAAACGATCCTTTGGCTCGTCACAAACGAGAGTCCCCTTATCCAGGAAGAGAATACGGCTTGCCACATGACGCGCAAATGACATCTCATGCGTAACGACAAGCATACATACTCCTTCTTTGGCGAGATTTTCGAGTATAAACAAAACCTCTCTGCTCATTTCAGGATCGAGCGCTGAAGTGATTTCGTCAAGCAGCAGCGCTTTAGGATTTAGAATAAGCGCTCGGGCAATAGCAACGCGCTGCTGCTCACCGCCTGAAAGTTCGTTGTGCATTGACTTTTCCTTGTTAGAAAGGCCAACTTTATTCAAGTAATACCTGGCCTTTTCCTGTGCATCTTTTTTGTCCATGCCCAAAAGCTTTACGGGGCTTAAGATCATGTTATCCATCACGTTAAGATGCGGGAATAAAACTGTTTGCTGGAAAACCATTCCGCATGCTAAACGTATGTGCTTGAGGTTCTTTTTTTCTTTCACGGACAACCCATCTACAATAATATCTCCATCATCGATTTTTTCAAGACCGTTGATACAGCGAAGCAGTGTGCTCTTACCTGTGCCGCTGGGCCCGATAAGAACTGTAACACCCTCCTGCGTGAAGTCGACACTGAAATTCTTTAATACTGTCAGGTCTCCAAAACTCTTCGTAATATTTTTTACTTCTATCATCGCCATTTTTGATATTCCTCCGTTATAAATGTTAGTACGAGAACCCAACTCGCTTTTCAAGTTTCTGTGCCAATTTTGCAAGCGGAGTAGATATGAAATAGTACAGCAAGAATACAATTCCCAGAACGGTGAAAGGCTTCATCGTACGCAGAGTAATGAGTTCTCCTGTTTTGGTAAGATCCATAAGTCCGATAAGCGCAACAAGAGATGAACACTGCAGCTGGCTTATATACAGCGTGATTGCCTGCGGAACAAGAATTCTCAGGGACTGCCGAAAGATAATATAGATAAAAGTTGACTTAAGATCATGTCCGAGTGCATATCCAGCCTGCCACTGCATCTCAGGAACTGCCTTGATAGAGCTGTGAACAAGCACCGCGAAGAATGCAGCAGTGTTGAGCGAAAGAGTTATAATCGCAGCGGGATAAGGTTCAAGGATGATTCTTGTCACCATAGGAAGTCCATAAAAGATAAGGAACAGCTGTACGACGAGCGGTGAATTACGGAGCGGCTCTATCAGAATCAGCGGCAGTGAACTAACCACTTTATTTTTCGAACAGCGCACAAGGCCTAAAATAGCACCTATAATTGTTCCGATGATGAGTGATATGAGTGTTATGGAAAGAGTAACTCCAATTCCCCTTAAGAATTGTATCGCGTCATTCCATGTTAATTGCATATATTTATCATACATTAGTCACATACCTCCTTTATAAAGTAATTGAAATTCTTTTGTCGATATACTTTGAGATAAAAGAAATGAGGAAGGTAAAAGCACAGTAACCGACAAGGATTACCAGATATACCTCAAATGGACGTGAAGTATGGGCTGTCACTGTCTTTGCCGAACCCATTAATTCCATAACTGTTATGTAAAATGCAACAGCTGACGTTAGCACCAGATTGACAAAATTACTTGTGAGAGGCTTAAACGCAACACGCAGCGATATTGGCAGCACCACATAGATCATTGTCTGGAAGGGCGTGAAGCCAAGGGCCGCCGAGCATTCGTAATATCCCTTTTTGACTGCAAGGAGTCCTGAACGGATGACCTCACAATTTGGAGCACTGGTATTTATTCCAAGTGCAATAATAGCTGTAATCATTGGATCTGTATTAATCCCGAGCTGAGGAAGCCCATAGAAAAAAAAGAACAACTGTACGAGAAAGGGAGTATTACGTAAAAAATCAACAATGAAAGTACAGATACCGCGTAAAATTTTAGTTTTCGATCCGCGTCCCAACGCAAGCAGTACCCCAAGTACAAATCCGATAATAAGTGAGAAAACAACAATAATGAACGTTCTCCCTACACCTTCGAGCAGCATTCCCCAATATTGTGATAGAAATCTGAAATTAAGCTTATACATTACTTTACTATCCTCTCGACTTTCCTAAGGGTTGAATAAATTAATGGTTGAGAGAACTATTTGAAGAATAAGATGAGCTGATCAATATATTTGGTCGACAGAATCTTCCATCGACCAAATATATTAGATCATATAACTGTTTTTGTCACATTACCAGAGAGATTTCATCTCACTGGGTGCAACTCCCCACCACTTTTGATATGTATCAGCCTGGAATCCTTGGGTAATCTGCCATGACACGAACATGTCTACCCAGCGTACAAATTCCAAATCACCCTTTGGCATACCAACGCAGATGGGATCCGATGTATACTGTTTTTCCTGAGCTACAAGTTTGCCTGCACTGTTCTTTGCAGCATAGTCAACAATTGTGCTGTCTTCGAACGCTGCATCAGCCTTACCCTGTTGGAGCTGAAGGATCTGATCAGTGAAGTTGGGAACATAGATAAGAGTTGCTTTAGGAGCTCCTTTGAGTACAAGGTCTTCTCCTGTTGTTCCGCGTCCGACAACCACTTTGATGCTGGGATCGTTCAGATCGGCAATTGTCTTATAGGTTGAGTCAGCAGGTGTGATCATCTTGATACCGGACTTGAGATAAGGGATTGAGAAGTCAATCGTCTTAGCGCGCTCAAGGTTACCTGTGATATTTGCGAAAATAACATCAACACGGCCGGAAGTCAAAGCGGGGATACGGGTTTCACCATCAACATCTACGACTTCGAGCTTAACACCCAGGATCTCAGCCATTTTGGTTGCCCAATCGACGTCATAACCCATCGGGGTACCTGTGTCATCGCGGAAACCGATCGGAGCTCCGTTAAGGGAAAGACCGATGCGAATTTTACCCGCAGCGATAATACGGTCGAGTGTTGCACTGCCGCTGCTTGAGGCATCTTTAGCTGGGCTAGACGAACCGCAACCCATAACCCCAATGCCGAATGCGAGTACTAGTAGACCAGCCAGAACCATAGACAAACTTTTTTTCATACACTATTCCTCCTTATTTTTTATATTTTTTGATGATGCTTTGTTCAGCTCATCAATAAATAACAGTAATTGTCGACCAAAAAGCCGATAATTTTATAACTTGAATACAATACTTAAAGCTTGATAAAAAATCATATTCAAAACGAGATTTGAATTCTAATAATGTGATCATATATTCATTGCGCATCGATGTCAATAGAATATTTAACATCATGTTAACAAAGTTTTTGCTCAACCATTTTTAATATTCAAAACCATGAAAAATCTATAAAGTCACAAATGCAGGAAGACTCGCGGTCAAATTTTACGTGGTATTGCACAAAAAACACCTGTAACAGCGTCGTGGTATGCCTAATTGAAAAGAACTAGCTACCCTTTGTGATCATCGAATACACAAACGGGCAGGGTATGTAAAGTTGGGGGCGGCATGTATAATGCTTGACACTGCATTTTCAAAGAGTTACTATACTTTTTATTGAAGTTTTGTCGGAATCTGCACTTTTTACTGCGTCTGTTCACACTTATAATCCAATGATTCCCCGTCGCAGGAGATATCCTCATGCAAACATACGGATACAATGGAAAACTGCTGTATATTGATCTCAATTCCAGGACATCCCGCATAGAAATGCCATCAGAAAAGTGGTATCGGATTATGGGTGGAGGCGGCCTTATGGGCGCCTCTCTTCTTTTTATGCATACAAAATCGCATATCGATGCATTTGAACCAGAAAATATGCTTATTTTCGCTTCAAGTGTCATCGCAGGAAGTGATGCTCCCGGACTTGCACGATTCTCGGTGATAACGAAGTCACCACTCTCAAACGGGATTGCTGAGGCTCGCTGTGAAGGCGGTTTTGGTATACATCTCAAGGCAAGCGGCTATGATGCGATTATCATATATGGCCGCAGTAATTCACCTGTCAGTCTTATAATAGAAAATGGAACCGCACGTATTGAGCCCGCTGACGAAATATGGGGCAGTTCAACACTCGATACTGCTGAGTATTATTCCGGATCTCTCGGCATATCACTTGATTCGGTTACCGCGATTGGGCAGGCAGGTGAAAATCTCATTCGGTATGCAGATATCGTTGCAGGAGGAGCAAATCATGCTGCACGACTCGGAACGGGAGCAGTGATGGGAAGCAAAAACCTCAAGGCTGTTGCAGTTAAAGGCGGCACTGTACCGCCTGCGGCAGACCCGAAATCACTCCTTTCAATACGCGCGTATTATGAAGAGCAGATGACGACAAATGTGCTCAGTATGTGGCAAAAAGATGTCCCGGGCTTTTCCGCTTCCGCAGATCTATTTGATTTTGACACTGCATATATCGGCACTGACAATTACAGGAGTGATCTTAATGTTTTTAGCTCTTCCTTTGTTCGGGAAAATTACAAAAAATATTACCTCGGCGAAAACGAGTGTCCCTCCTGCCCAAACGACTGTATGAAGTATATAGGCGTCAAAAAAAATGAAAAAACTGAATCCTGTATCCATCAGGAGGTTACGGGGTCGCTAGGTGCAAACCTTGGGAATACTAATCTTACGATTGTTCTTGCAGGTAACCGTCTTTGCAATCTCTATGGCATTGATCCTGTTTCCATGGGTTTTTCAATCAGTTTTCTATTTGAATGTTTTGAGAACGGCTTGATAAGCAAAGAGGATACCAATGGTTTGGAGCTGCGATTCGGCAACGAAGATGTGATTCTTCCTTTAATCGAGATGACAGCAAGGCGAGAGGGCATCGGTAAGATGCTCGGCGAGGGTGTGATGCGTGCTGCGAAATCGATCGGCATCCAGGCCGAATATTACGCAATGCATGTTAAAGGTGTTGAAATGGTGAGCTTTGAACCGCGCACCCAGACAAACCTTGCCATGGGATATGCTACGGCTCCCATTGGGCCCCGATATGATATATGTGAACATGACTGGGATTTTGATGTCATTTCCGGTTGGGAACACACGATGGAGTTATCCAATTCCCTGGGAATACTTGAACGCATACCCATGCAGGAGCTGAGCAAGCGTAAAGTTAAAAATTTCTATGCACTCAATACTCTTTGGAGTGCATGTGATGCATTGAATCTCTGTATTTTTGCCAGTGCTCCTACTCGCATTTTGGACCTTGAACGTATTTCACAGCTTATAAACGCTGTTACAGGATGGAAAACCAGCTCATATGAATTTATGCGGTTCGGTATGAGGCGGAATACGCTGATGCGCCTTTACAACCTGCGGGAGGGATTCACAGCAGATGACGACATTCTGCCGGACAGATTCTATGGAGAGCCCGTTTCTTTCGGACGGCTTAAGGGAGTGTGTCTGGACCTCGGCACATTCATTGAAATCCGTAACTTATGGTATAACATATGCGGCTGGGACGAAAACGGCGTTCCGCGTGAAAGCACACTATATGATCTCGAGCTTGAAGAATTCATTTGACACGGGATTTTCTGGTTGAGCATTAGTAATAAGGAAGGCAGGTAAATATATGAGAACAGAACCACTTTTTGAAGAATATCGGAATAATGTACTTGAATGTATCCATTACGGGACGGTATGCGTAGTCGATAAGAAAGGCATCAAAGCAAGCGTGGGTGATACGGATTGGCTTTGTTATTACCGTTCCTCATCAAAGGCAATCCAGGCATTGCCGGTGATTAAGCGAAGGTTGGATGTGAAATATGGCCTTACTAAAGAGGAAGCCGCCATATTTTCAGGTTCTCACTGGGGAGATCCGGAACACGTTCATATCCTTGACTCTATACTGGAGAAGACTGGACTGCGTGAGGAACAGATGATCATGCTGCCGACTTATCCGTCCAGGATGGCTGAACGGGACAGATTATTAAGAAGTAATCTGCCTCCGCGCAAGGTGTACCATAACTGTGCCGGCAAGCATCTGGGTATGATGCTTCTTGCACGCGATCTTGGCGAACCGGTCGAGAACTACTGGATGAAGAACACGGTCACGCAGCATGTAATACTTGAAACTATCTCGAAGGTGACCGATGTGCCGCAGGGCGATATCAAAGTCGGCGTCGACGGCTGCGGAGTCCCTGTATATGCTGTTCCGTTCCATGCAATCGCATCATCGTATCTCAAATTACTCACTCCTTCACTTATCGCCGATGATAATCTTGCAGAAGCAGTGCAGCGCAATATTTCCATGCTCCACGCATATCCGCATATGGTTGCCGGGAAGGATATTGTATGCTCAATACTTACTGCAGATGATGATCTTATCGGCAAAAGCGGTGCGCTCGGCATTTATACCATGGCAATCAAATCAATGGGGGTTGGAATTGTCTGCAAGATCATGGACGGTTCCCACGACGAATTTGCGCAATGCGCAATCCACGTATGCAAACTGCTCGGTTATGATTCCGATACCATAAAAGAAGTTGAAAAATTCTATCCCTTAACGATCATAAATGATAACCGGGAGGTTGTCGGAGATCATCGTTCTGTCTTCTCTTTCCAGACAATATGAAAGGACGGGTACCGCTATGATGATTCAAGGACCCAGAATACCGCAGGAAGAATATTCTATCCGTTGGAACAAGGTGCAGGAATTACTGATCAGATATAAGCTTGACGCTCTCATAGCATATGCAGATGATAGAGCCACGTACGGCCCCGCATATGCCCGCTATTTTGCAGATTTTCCCGTTCACTTCGAACCTGTACTTCTGCTTTTTACCTTGAATGCTGAACCCAAGTTGCTATGCGGCCCTGAAACAATCGGGTATGCCCAGGAAGTAAGTCGAATCCATGATATCCGCGTGTTGGAGGAATTTGCCGCCGAGAACGAGGATTATCTGTTTACGACACTGAATAGACTGGATGCCGTAATCGGCGAAAGTATACATTCCCCCATGAAAAGACTCGGCCTTGCAGGTGTACATCTGATGGGGGCGGATATATTTACTATAATGCTAAAGGTTTTTCAGGGTGTTGAAATCGTCCGGATGGAAAATGAGATGGACAATCTTCGCGGTATTAAAACGGAGGCTGAACTTGCCGTAATACGCCATTGTTACGAAATAGCTCATCTCGGTATGACTGCGGCAATTGATGCCGTTGTACCCGGTGTCTCGGAACGCGAGATAGCCGCAAAGGCTGAATTCGCGATGCGCTCCGCTGGAAGCGAGGGTACTGGCATCGATACAATTGTCGCTTCCGGATCCAATACCTATCATATCCTTGCGCGCACCACATTCCGAAAAGTCGAAAAGGATGATGTAGTCGTCATAACTGTCGCGCCCCGCTACGAAGGGTATCACGGCGCGATCGCACGTTCCGTCATTGTCGGAAACCCGGGGGAAAAGGTTATTGCCTCGATTGAAGCCGAAGTCAATGCACAGCTCGTCTGTTCCGAAAACCTAATTGCAGGAAAAAAAGGGGCCGATGTTGAAAGAATGGGCCGCAGTATCATGGCAGATGCGGGTTACGGTGAGAACTTCCTATATTCAGGACTTCACAGCGTTGGCGTCACCGAATTCGAGCCTCCGATCCTTGGGCCGTCAAGCGATGCACTTATTGAAAATGGAATGGTGATATCGATTGACATTCCTCTGTTTGAGGCGGGCATACATGGTTCCCGTACTGAGGACGGCTATATAATAAAAAATGGGAAAGCCGAACGGCTCACCCGAATAGAACGTCTTATCAGAAAGTGATCAAACACGATACGTAAAAATTAAAAAAAGAACAGTAACTGTTCTTTTTTTAATTTTCTTCTAAATCCAACGAACTCAATTTTGCAGCAAAAAGTTCATCCTGCAAAATACAATTGATTCCGTACAGACTGGCATCTTCGCCGAGCATGACTGGCTCCAGATGCATTTGCTCGAACATGGGCATGAAGATATAAAGCGGCATTTTTGTTTCCGTATTTTTATGCCATGAATGGGAGCTGCCAAGAAGGAAATGATCATTAATCAAAATGACTTCCGGGTTATAAGCGCATGCTGCAATATTCAGAGCAACTCCAATATACCGGTTGATCTGCAGCAATAATATAGCAATACGCTCATCATCTTCGGAAACGGCATCGATAATTTTCGGAATCGAAGTCAGCCTGGGATCAATGGATGCCGCACGCGCCAGAATAAACTGCTCAGCCAGGAATGTCTGTAGACAGCCCTTTCTACCGCAATCGCAAAGCATCCCGTCAAGTTCAACCGTGATGTGTCCGATTTCTCCCGCAAAGTTACTTGAACCTCGCAGAAGCTCTCCATTCACCATAGCTGCACTTCCGACGCCGCGTCTGCCAAGTGTGATATACACAATATTCTGTGGCCCGTCTATACCATAATGTACGTATTGCTCACCGATAAGTGCCGCCTTACAGTCATTTTCAACGACTACCGGAAGCGAGAAACACTGCTTTGCATATGACACTGCATCAACATCAGACCAGTTGAATTGTGCAACGTATTTGAGTATGCCGTTGCTTACACTTCCAACACTGCTGATACCTACAGCACCGATATCCGATATAGGAACATCAGCTTCTGCGGCAAGCTCGGGCATAAGTTCGGCAGCTGCGTCTATGATCTGCTCAAACGACATCCTATTGTCAACAGGTATCTCTCTAAATGCGACTCTGTTGAACAGCATATCGTATATCGCAAGTTTTGTGTAACCTACGTCAACAGCAATACAATAACCAAAAGAAGCCCTGGCACATAATTCCAGCAGCTGCCCTTTTCGGCCGACTTTGCTTCCGCTCATCGGACCTTCCCTGATCAAACCGACAGATAAGAGCAATGAGCATATCCTTGTCATGCTCATTGCACTCATACCCGTTTCCCGAGCAAGATTTATTCTGGAAATGAGTCTTTTTTCTCGGATCACACGATACACGAGCCTTAAGTTATTATACTTAATGTATGCATAATCACGAATTGGGGCGCCGGGTTTTGCGGGTTCCTTCAGAACCATCCTTTTCCTCACTCCTTATCGTCAGCCCTTATCCTGAATCTCCATGCAAAATGCTGCAATATTTTCAGCATCGGCCATAAGATACCTGTCCTCGGGCGGGTATACAGCTCCACCGAAGAATATGGCAGGGTTGCCCATTGCACTTCTGTCAAAACTATATTTATGTACCATTGCATGCAGCACATCTACGCCAAGTTCCTGTTTACACCATGCAGCGTTGTGAAGCTCAATTCCGCCGCCCGGAAGAATCTCTATCCTGCCTCTTGCATACTCAATCATCTTCTTAATACCCGGAATTCCTTTTGGAACTGTCGGCATCTGTCCGCTCGTGAGCACTCTGTTGACACCCAGATCAATTAAAATGTCCAATGCTCCAAAAACATCGGGCACTACGTCGATCGCCCTGTGAAAAACACTGGTCTTCTCTCCAATTATAGCCAACATCTCACGGCATCGCTCAATATTAACCGTACCGTCCTCGTGCAAAAATCCGAATACAATTCCATCTGCGCCATTCTCTACAAATATCCTAGCATCGTTAAGCATAGTTGCATATTCACATTCAGTATAACAGAAACCGCCCTCTCTGGGACGAGTCATACACATAATCGGCAGCGGAGTACGTTTTTTTGCTTCAATCAGCATACCAACAGACGGAGTCAGACCGCCATGAAACAGCGCGCTGTTCAGCTCAACACGGGCCGCGCCTCCCCTATAAGCCTGCACCACATCATCTACAGACCCACAGCATAATTCAAATAGTGTACGACCACTTTCATTATTCATTTAACTTCCTCTTTTCATGCTGCTGACGTTGGTCAGCATTTGTATTTCGATGGCTGACGGGGACTGACAATAATCATCTCAGCCCAAACATCTGATCGAGGTTCATCATAAACGGAAACATAACCGCATTCAAATTTGAAAGCGGCAGGACATCAACAGAAATTTCAATTCCCGTTACTTCACGAATTTTTTGCTGACGTTTCATTATCCTCTGATATGTTTCCGGATACTCCTTACTAAGTGCATCCCGAAGTTCTTTGCCCGCCACTATCACGGCATCCTCACAGATCGCCAAACGTACTGGATCGCCTGCTGACGCAATAATATCTACCTGCATATATGCACCATCCAGTACAACAAAATTCGATCCATCAAACGAGAGAGCATTCACCCATTCATCCATTCCTGAATAATGACCAACATTCAGCGTCACACCGAATTCAGGGGCACCTATGATATTATGGACGGCCCAGTGCAAGTCATTTCCGGTCGCTCCCACTTTGAGTGTCTCATACCATTTGCTCATCGCCTCAAAGAATTTACCATAGAATGAAAAAAGATATCTATCGAGCCCATGTCCCATTGATGCTTCATCCTTTGCAGCTATAGCCGCACGGGACGTGAGGCAGCCCCTTATGCCGTAGCACAGGGAACAGGGCTCTCCTGTTTCCAAACTTTGATTTTCACTTGGAGAAGCGAGCCCGATCGAAATATGCTCATCTCCGAAATTTACCATCGGATACATTGACAACGGTGCAAATCCTACCCCGACGCTTGAAGACAGTTCATATTCAGTAATGCCCGGCTTCAATGCTTTCATCATGCGAAGAAATACCGATGCACTGAGGCAGGCAGCTGCCTCTGCCTGGGCAATTTCCTTTGCAGAATGTACAAAAAGCCTGATACCGCCCGAAAGCCCCGTCAGCATTTCGGTAGTGTTGATAACTTTTTGCTCGTCCGCAGCTTCGAAAAGCTCGTTCATAATGTACGCAGGAACATCAAACGTATGTGCAGGATCAGCGGGTGTGTATTCAGGATAAAAATATTTATATCCGCATACACCAACATATGATTCTTTCAAAATTCCTGCCGTCCGGAATATCTCCACCAATTTTTCTTCCTGTTTTCTAGGCTGCCCCTGAAGACTGAAGTTTCGGTAGAAAACTCTGTTAACCTCAAATGGAATAATGGCACTGTAAGACATGCCTTCATTACCAACTAATATGGTAGGTGTTCCTGTAAGGGGAACGATGAGGATTCCCTCTTCGAAACGGCAGTCGTATGAACAGAAATATTCTATATTCGCAAAATGTTCGCGATCGCCAAAAATGACTGTAAAGTCGATACTATGTGCTTTCATTGCTTCACGCAGCAGCGAAATGCGCAGCAAATAATCATCCTTATTCAACTTTATTTGTTTGGGGCACACTTCTTCCAGAAATAATGAGTCAGTTTTTAAAAGAACCGCTTTTTTCATATCTAACCTCCAAATATATTCTTAATATTAGCAGACTGGTGCTTGGGAGAAATTGACTGAATAATATAGATGCCGGAATGGGGAATATACTTCAAAAGTGTGCAGATTGGCAGCCACAGCACTTGATGTCCAATAAAAAGCAGAATACTTTACCAAGAGTAAATAGTAAGCAAAATACAATGCTGAAGGCAGATAAATTATTCATAAATTTATTGTAGCAGATAATTATGTTTCGTCAATCCAATTTTTAACATCTTGTTAAAAATTGGATTGACGAAATCATCCGAGTGTGATAGTTTCGTGATGGAAAGTAATTTCATTCAAAAATGGAGGTCTTTTTTATGCTTACTTATGAGCCACTTGTTTATGAATACCGGGGAAAATTGCTTGATTTGATTTATAACGGATACCTTAGCATTGTTGATGAAAATTCACGCGTCATATACAGCGTAGGTGACCCAAATGCTGTTGTATTTTACAGATCTTCTTCGAAACCCATCCAGGCGCTCTCCGTCATCAAGTACGGGCTTGATAAGAAATATGGCTTGACCGACGAAGAAACTGTGATTTTTGCCGGATCCCATACAGGTGAACCCTTTCATGTTGCCGCCCTGGAGAGCATTATAAAAAAAGCCGGTTTGACGGAAGATTTACTGATCATGAAGCCGACATCGCCTTCATATATCGAAAGCAATGAGATGCGAATTTGCCAGGGGCTTCCTCCCCGCAAGTTTTATCATAACTGTTCTGGCAAACATATAGCACTTATGCTTGTTCAGCGTGAGTTGGGAGGCGATGTCAGGGATTACTGGAAACCGGAATCCTCCGTCCAGCACGAAGTCATCAGTACAATCAAAACCATCAGCGAGGTTGATTCCGTTGAGGTTGGCATAGACGGCTGCGGCGTCCCGGTTTTCGCTACAGGCATAAAAAATATTGCTGCTGCATTCAAAAATCTGGCATGCATTGATACAATTAAAGATGATTCGCTTAGGAATGCCGCTGCTTCATTCATTCCACGCATACATCAATATCCGCACATGATGCGCGGCACAGGTTATCTCTGTTCACTTCTGAACAATGATCCGAACATCATTGCAAAAGGCGGCGCAAACGGAATTTACGGCTTTGGTCTCAAAAAAGAGAGACTCGGTGTATCCTTTAAGCTAGTCGATGGTACGGAACATACATGGCCATTGATTGTGTTAACTATACTCCGTGAATTGGGATGTCTTTCCAATGAAACAGCGGAACGGCTTGAGACGCTCCACCCGCAGATTATTTACAACGACAATGATTTGGATGTCGGACGCAGAATACCGGCATTTGAACTTAATCTTTGACAAGTACTACTCTCTATGTGTAAACAACTGTCCGTCTAAGACGTACTAGGTGAAAGATACATGACACTGTTCTCCTGATTGCGTCTCACGGAATAATGAAAGGAGATTCGATGAAAAAGATCAAATTTGCAATTTTGGGTGCCGGTATGATCGCTAATTTCTTGGCCGAAACTGTGCAGAAAATGGATACTGTCGAAGCATATGCTGTTGCCTCGCGTGATCTTGTCCGTGCACAAAGCATGGCAGACAAATACGGATTTGCTAAAGCATACGGTTCTTATCAGGAGATGCTTGATGACCCTGAAGTCGATCTGGTCTATATTGCGACACCACATTCCATGCACATCGAGCATGCAGTGCAGTGCCTCGAAGCAGGCAAGCATGTGTTATGTGAAAAGGCTTTTACCGTGACGGCAGATGAAGCAAGAACTATCACAAAACTCGCCAGGGAGAAAAAGTTGCTGATAACTGAAGCAATATGGCCGCGTTATATGCCTATGGCAAAGACTCTGCAGGACTTTTGCTCGAGCGGAAAAATCGGGAAAATACATTCGCTTGCCGCAAACCTTGGCTATCCAGTATCCCATATCGATCGAATAACCAATCCTCTCCTGGCGGGCGGAGCACTTTTGGATATTGGTGTTTATACTCTCACATTTGCTTCGATCATTATGGGTGATGACATAAAAGATATAACAACAACTGCCGTTATGAATGACAACGGAGTTGACATGCAGAGCACAACTACTCTGACATATGGTGACGGACGTATATCATCCCTGTTTTGCACCGCACTGGGACCGACAGACCGCATGGGTATTCTCTACGGCGAGACAGGATATGCAATAGTTGAAAACATAAACAACTTTGAATCACTTCGTGTATATAATTCTGCTCATAAACTTATAGAGCAGATCGACCGGCCCGGGCAGATTACAGGATATGAGTATGAGGTTCAGGCTGCGGCAGATGCGATCCATGCAGGCAAGTTGGAATGTGCGGATATGCCTCACGAGGAAACTGTATTTATCATGGAACTTATGGATAAAATCAGGCATTGTTGGGGAATGTGGTATCCGAATGAAAACGGGCTTAAACAGTAATTCATATAGAACAGGGACCATTGCCTCCCCGTTGTGGTTTTCAGCGTAGGATATTTGCCATGCAGTGTGTCACCGCAGTCACAGAAAAGCACATGCCCCGGGTTTTCAACTCGAATCTGTTTGGCGATTGCAGCAATGCGGGCATAACCGCCGGCCGGAAATATGAATTCCCATTTTTTACAACATCTGGCAGATACTCTCATTCTACGACTTTGAGACCTCAATCCGCAATTACGGTTCTCATAGAAAAAGGAAATGTAAGTGACAGTGCACAAGCTTATCTGAACAACCTCAATCATTGATCAAAAGCTGCGGACTCTCGGAAGCATGAATGTCTTCCTCGACTTCCGGGAGTCCGTCATCTTTCAGGGTACCGGTTCGGATCTTTTAGACGTTATATAAGACAGAATAGACCAAGATTTGACTGACCCTTTATCTGCTTACCGATTTTCAGGTCTATATTGTTTTTATTCCCTGAACACTAGTATAATCGAATGAGTTTTATGGCTTTGATAAAGGGAGAATTGATTTATGAATAAAATGACAAGCAGAGAAAGACTGTTGGCTGCACTTAGTTTTAAAGAAACTGACAGAATGCCATTTGCACCTTTAATTGATGACTATTTCATAACGTCCTTACCAAAGCAGGGATACAATATGGATATTCTTGAGGCAATGCGTTTTCTCGATATCGATTTTATGGAGCGTCATGTTCCCGCTGTTAAAACTATTTACAGAAACGGTGTTGAATATTCTGAAACTTTGACGAGTGGAATCAAAATCTGTCGTTTTGATACACCCATTGGTTCGATTACGCAGGACAGACCGATTGGTATCAGTCAGTTTGCCGTTTCCAAACACTTTATTAAAGATGAAGAAGATATTCGTATATTTAAATATGTTGCTGCAAATACCGATTACATTGCTGATGAAGAGCGTTTTGCAGCCCGACAGAATCAGATTGGTGATGCTGGACTGGCAACTCCATCCGGACCTATGAGCCCATTTCAGGAAATCTCGCAATTTGGCACCGGTCTGGAAAATGCTGTCTATTATATGATGGATTACGAAGATGAAATGAAAGACCTGCTGACCGTAATGCATGAGCGCAATATGCGTTGCTACAGGGAATTGGTCAAAACATCCGCTCCTGTAATAATTGACTATGAAGACACTTCTACAACAACCCTCAGCCGTTCATTACTGGAAAATTATTCTATTCCATATATAGAAGATTACAATAAAATTGTGCAGGATTCAGGCAAAATTTTCATAGCACATATGTGTGGTAAATTGACCGGCTTCATAAACCAGATTAATCAACTTAATGTTAATGGCATAGATTCCCTGTGCCCGCCTAACACAGGTGATCTATGCTGCTGGAATGCGCGCAATTTATGGGGAGACCGCAAGGTTATCATTGGCGGAATTGATCCTGTCTCTCTTGCGATGGAGGATGTTCCCGCAGTGCTTGATTCTGTTACAGAAATTATCTGCAGGATGCCGGATAAGAGGGGCTTTATTTTGAGTACCGGCGATGCTACTGCACATGGAACACCTATTGCAAATATTGTTTCGGTTGTTAAATTTATTCATACTTTAGGTGACAAAGCTCTGCTTCCGGAGGTTGACGAAGATTACGTAAATCATGTTAAACAGGGTGTTTTGAAGGACTTTGGATTCTGATTAAAAAGAACATGAAATCAACACGGAGCTGATTAAAATCCTTATCGTTTGTAAGGTTTATTTCCAATGAGTCAACAATAATTTGTACAATCCTTTCGAACTCATTTTCATCGATACAATACTGTATCGCTCCGTTTAACGCACTATTACCGGCAGCATGGATTCTGCTGAGCATTCCTGAGAAATCATGCCAATCTGCATGTTGGATACTGGTTAGTCTCTTTGCAAAAGTATACTTTTGGATTCATATTTATAAAGAAGAATATGCCTCGCATCTATGTTAAGTTATGAGCGTACTTCGAAAACAATGCAACTGCTTTTTTTCAGGGAAGAGAAGACCAACTTCAAATGTTGTATTTCTCGCGAGATACCTCTTTGAGTAATTAAAAAGCTGCTATTGATCCAATCTTCCCAATGAATCACAATGGACATTGTGATTCACTCATCTGAAACCTGCAAACGCCATTGGAGAGGCGGTTTCAAGTAATTTTCACAAAATAACGCACAATGTTGCAACGGGGGCGGAAAACCCACCATGTTGGGTCGGGCGATTGGTGAGTTTGACCACATCTGCAAGACACAATATTTCCTAACATACTTCGATGATCCGGATTACCGACGTAGAATTCTGACACAGTTAAACTGTGGAGAGTCTCGGCATAGCTTAGCGCGCGCCATTTATTATGGAAAAAGAGGAGAACTGCATCAATCCTACCGCGAAGGGCAGGAAGATCAATTGGGCGCGCTTGGACTGTAGTTAATGCTGTTGTAATCTGGAACACAAAATATATTGAAATTAGCTCTTGATGCCATTAACAAACTGGAGAAATGGTTCTCGACTCAGATGTTCAACGGTTGTCACCTCTCGGATATGAACACATCAACATTGTGGGCAGATATTCATTTGTGCTTCCGAAAGAGATTGAGAACGGCGGACTGAGATCACTTTTATCCGCCGACAAAATACCAGCAGCATAAGAACGCTATCTGAATGATTAAATGTCATTCTCGCGAGCGTTCTTATGCCGCTGGTATAAAATGGATTGCTTATTCCGGTTTTCTGTTCCATTACTACTCAGACCCTGATAACGTTCTTTAATAAAGTATTTTTTGCACAAAAATCTGCATGATAATTACCATGGATTGTGCAATATAGATACAAATGGAAAGCTTATTTGTATAAATTGTCTGTTGACCTGCAAAATATTTTGTTGTAACATGTGAAAAAAAGATAATGTAATCGATTGCACTGATTTTATGCAGCAGGTTTTTTAGAATCTGGTGATTGGTCACTCAAACGAATACGAGGGTTTCTTTCAATGATTACACTTAAAGATGTAGCTAAAGAAGCCGGAGTATCCACAGCAACAGTTTCACGTGTCATAAATAATAAGGGTTTGATCAGTTCTCAGACCGTTGAACTGGTTTATCAGGCGGTGGAGAAATTGGGATATGAGCCTAATGTGCTGGCTCGAAACCTGCGTATGAAGGAAACCAGTACCATCCTAATTCTTGTGCCTAATATTACCAATCCATATTATGCCCATATCATTTCAGGAATTAGTGATACTACCAGGAAATTAGGGTTTAGCTCCTTTATTTGTAATACTAATGGTGAGCGGCAGCAAGAGAAGGAAATCTTGAATATGTTAGCTAAACGGAGAGCCGATGGAGCCATTCTTTTGGCAACTGAATTAGGTGCTGAATGGCTCAGGAAATATTCAGAGAAATATCCTATTGTCCAATGTTCAGAGTATGACCCCAATATTGATATACCTCATGTGACGATTGACAACTATAAAGCGGCCAGAGAAGTGGTGAAGTATCTTATTAGTCTGGGGCATCGACGTATCGGAATGATCAGCAGTGAGAATAAATATCTTTCAACACAACTTCGATTGAAAGGATATAAAGATGAGCTGATAGCTGCCGGTGTTAATCCTCTGGACGACTATGTTTACTATGCATCCCAGGATTATACTTTTCAAAGCGGCAAGAAGGGTGCACAAGTCTTATTATCTCAGGAAAACAGGCCGACCGCCTTGTTTTGTATTTCTGATATTCTGGCACAAGGTGCCATTACCGGTGCTAACGAGATGGGTTTTCATGTCCCCGGTGATGTTGCTGTAATCGGCTTTGACGATGTTGAGCAGACAACTATTTATCGCCCGAATATTACGACAGTAGCTCAGCCTTGTTATGAAATCGGGCAAAGAAGTGCAGAGTTATTGTACCAACATATACGTCAGATGCAGGAGGGCTCGTTTGACGCTTCTCTGCAAACAAAAGCGGTAATTTTGCCGCACCGGCTCATAGTCCGGGACTCGTCTTGTAAACGAGATGACTTTTTGGATTTGTCGGTTTGCTATTAAGAATAGTACTCCGTTAAATCATAAGAACGAAGAAAAAAGATGAAGTAGGAGGAGAAAAAATGTCTGTTAAAAAAATTCTGGCCTTGACCATTGCAACTGTAATGACTTTCTCTCTGCTCGTTGGATGCGGAACTTCCACACCCAAAGAGACAACTGCAGGAACAGCCGCTGTTACCACCGCTGGTGCCGCGACGACCAAAGCAACCGAAGGCACAACGGCTGCTGCCGGCAAGGTAATCAAAATTGGTATAGTAACACCAGATGCCGACCATGGTTTCACAGGAGAGAGCATTGCCCACGCCCGTGCTGAACTTGAGAAGTTGTCTAAAGAACGCGGTTTTGAGTACAAGTTCGAAGTTGGCGGAGAAGCTGCTAAGCAGATCGCCGCTGTTGAGGCTATTCTGCAATGGGGACCAGATGTTATCATCTTGTGGCCGTTGGAAGGTGAACAACTGCGTAATGCAGCACAGACCATTATAGATGCCGGCGTTAAGCTGATTGTGTATGATCGTCTGATTAACAATTTTAAACCAGCTGCAGAAATCATGGGCGACAACGAGACAATCGGTAATTGGACAGGGAAGTATCTATTAAAGTATTTTGACACAGAACTGAAAGCTGGCGACAATCTAAGCTTCCTGCGCTTTATTGGAGATAGTTCTACCGTTTCCATACAGCGTTCCAGCGGAATGGATACTGTAATTGCTGCTTCTCCATATGCTAAGCAATTTACCCAGGTTCAGGCAGATTTCCTGACAAACTGGTCCAATGCTACAGCTCAGGAGCAGATGGAGAACTGGTTAGCAACAGCTGATGCCAAGGCTGTTGAGGATTTAGACTTCATTGTTACTCATGATGATGAAGTTACTGACGGAGTTGTAGTTGCTCTGCAGAACTATCAGAACAGTAATCCAACGGCTAAATTAAATGTCAAGTTGATTACTAGTGTTGGCGGAAGAAAAGAGACGCTTGCAACTTTTGACAAGCCAGTTGCAAATGGAATTGACCTGGTAACCTATTTCTTCAGCCCATCCTTTATCCGTGAAGCTGTTCGCCTGGGCGTTGCCGCTGCTTACGGTGAGCAATATGATGGCCAGGATATCAATGGTCAATTATTCCTGATCCCTTCTATTGAGATTGACAAGACCACAGTAGAAGCTTTCCGTGCCAGCAAAGAGTTTGCTGAGCGTTATAGCGTGCAATAGGTACTGAACCAATTTTTCATGTAGAGAACTGATTTTAAGGCAGCGGTTGGCTGGCAGCCAGCCGCTGCCTTGTTTTTATAAGTAGGAGGTGGGGACTGTTGCAGATAGAGATGAAGGGAATCGTGATGGATTTTGGTCCGGTTCGCGCGGTTGACAATGTAGATTTCACGGTTCATCCAGGCGAAATCATAGGTCTTCTCGGAGAAAACGGGGCGGGGAAAACCACCCTCATGAATGTGTTGGCAGGTACATTTTCACCCAATGCAGGCGAAATATTTATCGACGGTGAGAAAATTCATATGGCAAATTCCCTGCAAGCAATGCGAGTTGGAATTCGCTTTATCCATCAGGAACTTAGCTTATGCGATGATTTAAATGTCTTTGAAAATATGTTTCTTGCAGAAGAAATTATAGGCAAGAATTTTTTGCTTGACAAGAAAGAAATGGCTCGTCGTACAGAAGAAGTTTTCAAACGCATGGGAGTGGAGATTGATCCCTGGACGTTGGTTGAGACACTGCAGCCCGCTGAAAAGCAGCTGGTTGAAATTGGCCGGGCGCTTCTGTTTAAGTCTGATCTAATTATTATGGATGAGCCAACTACAGCACTTTCCACCCATGATGTGGAACGGCTATTTGACATTATGAGGCAGCTCAAGACAGAGGGCGTCAGTTTTATCTATATCTCCCACAAAATGCCTGAATTATTTGAGATTTGTGATATGTATTGTGTAATGTGTGATGGCAGACTTGTCGCTTGCGGCAAGTTTAAAGATATTGATGAACAGCAGGCTACAGAACTTATGATTGGCCGCCAATTAGCAGATGAGGTATTTGCAAACAAGCCTTATTACGGAACTCCGGAGGTTGCATTAGCAGCAGAGGATCTCTGCTGTGATGATTTTGAACATATTTCTTTTGAACTTCATAAAGGGGAGATTATTGCAATTACCGGACTGCAGGGTTCCGGGCGTGACACATTGGCAGATGCACTTTTTGGCGCTGCCTCGTACACCGGAACGATTACGGCTAATGGTAATCAGATCAACCGGAAAGGCGCAGTTATTGAGCACATGAAGCACGGTATCGCCATGGTACCCCGTTCCCGAAAAGAACGCGGCATTCTCAATGACCTATCCATATACGACAACATATCAATGGCTTATTTTAATACGAAATTCAAAAATCTTCTCATTAGCAAAAAACAGGAAAAGGAAAGATTTGACAAGGCTAAGGATGCACTTTCAATCAAGACTGATAACCCCAAGAACCCCATCACATCGCTTTCCGGAGGGAATCAGCAGAAGGTTATTCTGGGGCGGTGGCTGGAGGCGGAAGCCAGTATTTTTCTGTTTGATAATCCTACACAGGGAATTGATGTGGGAACTAAGTTTGAAATCTATCACCTTATCCTGAGGCTTGCCCAACAGGGGAAAGCTATTTTGATATTCAGTTCAGAGTATCCTGAGATTTATAAAATAGCCGATTCCTGCATCGTAATGTACAAGGGTAAAATCAACAAGCGACTGAGTCGCGAAGAGATTACAGAGAAAAATATTATGTTCTATTCTACAGGAGCGAATTTGGAGGGTGGAAGAAATGAATAATCCTTTGCAGGGAATCTCGGTCAAATCTATGCTAAAGAAACTTCTTACCGAATACAGTTGCTGGCTGTCATTTATTCTGCTGCTTATCTTAGCCTTGCTTGTCAATCCTTCTTTCTTTAGATGGAGCAATGTGACCAATATGTTTGTGCAGGCAGCTACCACTGGCATTATTGCTCTTGGTATGAGTATGGTTATTTCGGCCGGGCAAATTGATATTTCGGTGGGGGCGCAGGTAGCTCTTATTTCTGGTCTTGGTATTGTTGTGCTTAACAAGACGAATAGTATTCTTTTGATGCTGCTATTTTCGTTGGTAATAGGAAGCATCATTGGAACTTTAAATGGACTATTAGTGGCCAAAGGGCGGATGCCGGCTATGATTGCTACCTTGGCAATGCTGAGCATCTGCCGCTCCATCATCAACCAAATCGGCCAGGGAGGACCTTTCACCGTATCGGAGAAAAATTTTGACTCTTTCCGCCAGATAGCTGCCGGCAGCATCGGCGGCGGAAGCTTCAAAATACCCTATCCTATGATTATGTTTATCGTAATGTCTCTGCTATTCGGACTGATCATGAGCAGAACTAAATTTGGCAAGCACATCTACGCCGTTGGCAGTAATTCGGTTTCCGCCAAGCTTACAGGTGTTAATGTTGATAAAGTTAAGATTCTGGTATTCACGGTTACTGGTTTGCTGTGCGGCTTCTCGGCATGGATTTATGCTTCCCGGGTTATGGCCGTGGCGGCTGCAAGTGCAGGTAACCTGTACGAAATGGAAGCCATTGCAGCAGTTGCCATCGGCGGTACTTCGATGACTGGCGGACGCGGTAAGATTATTGGAACTTTTCTGGGTGCATTGATGTTCAAAATTATTAATAACATCCTTACAATGGCTAATGTTCCGACCTTCCTGAACGGCGGCATCAGTGGTATTATTATTATCCTTGCAGTTTTACTTCAGAATATTCAAGGACGTAAAAAATAAAGAAAAGACATTCAAGGACGCAAAAATAAAGAAATGAGAGGCTAATATGATTAAAGTTGGAATTATTGGATGCGGCAAAATTACTCAGCTTCGCCATGCCCCGGAATACTTTGAAAATCCTGACTGTCAATTGATGGCTTATTACGATGAAGATCAGAGCAGAAGCGAAGCTTTAGCTGCGAAATTCGGAGGCAAGGCGTGTTCGAGTGTTGACGAATTGCTGTCCAGCGGACTGGATGCTGTAAGTGTTTGTGTTACGAATGTAGCACATGCAGATATTACGATTAAGGCTCTGGAGGCAGGCTTACATGTTCTATGTGAGAAACCAATGGCAACTACACTTAAAGACTGCCAGGCTATGGTTGATGCCGCAGAAAAATGTGGTAAATATTTAATGATCGGACATAATCAACGATTGTCTAAAGCTCATGTCAAAGCCAGAGCCCTCATTGAAGCAGGTGAGATTGGTGAGATATTATCCTTCCGCACCACTTTTGGACATCCAGGACCGGAAGGCTGGTCCGGCATGAAGAACTCCTGGTTTTTTGACAAGAGCAGAGCTGCCCTTGGTGCGATGGCTGACTTAGGGATACACAAGACGGATTTGATTCACTATCTGACAGGAGATACTATTACGGAGGTAACGGCAGTCATTGGAACTCTAGACAAAAAATATCCGGATGGAACGCTGATTGATGTGGATGACAATGCTTACTGTATATACAAGACAAGTAAAGGGATTGTCGGAACGATGCATGTCAGTTGGACCTTCTATGGTGAAGAAGATAACTCTACTGTCATTTACGGTACGAAAGGCGTTATTCGCTGTTACAATGACCCCAAGTATTCTTTGATTGTTGAGAGAAAAGACGGAGAAAGACAATACTATATTTTAGACCAACTGACCTCAAATGAGCTGCAGAACAGCGGCGGCAGAACCAATACAGGAGTGATCGACAGCTTTATAAGTAGCCTTTGCACAAACACGGCTCCTCTCCTGTCTGGTCAGGAAAGTATGAAAGCTATGAAGGTTATCTTTGCAGCAGAACAGTCGGCTGCGGAACATAGAATGGTTCAAGTTTCGCAGACTTGAGCCAGGAAAGGCGGAACGTTATGAAAAGACCCATTTCAATTTGCAGCGGACAGTTTGGCGATCTTTCCCTGGAGGAATTGTGCGGGACTATGCACCGAATAGGTTATGAAGGGATTGAACTTGCCTGCCAATCACATATAGATGTAGATAAAATTGTTTCGTCCACTTCTTATCTGGATGAATTTAAGAACACACTTGCCAAACATCACATGAAGCACTGTCGGATTTCTGCTCATTTATTGGGGCAGTGTGTAGGTGATCGCTATGACGCCCGGCTTAATAATTTTGCTCCTTCAAAATATGCCGGGAAGCCTGAGGAAATACAAAAATGGGCGATTGACGGCATGAAGACTACGGCTCATGCTGCCAAAACATTAGGAATTGATGTTGTAACTTGTTTTCTCGGGTCTCCCATCTGGGCTTTCTGGTATTCATTTCCACAGACAACACCACATATGGTTGATGAAGGGTTCAATAGGATCAAGGAACTTTGGAGCCCGATTTTTGATGAGTACGATGCGTGCGGTGTCAAGTTGGCTTTGGAGGTTCACCCTACCGAGATCGCTTTTGATTACTATAGCACCAAGCGATTGTTGGAGACTTTAAATTATCGTCCCACCCTTGGTATTAATTTCGACCCCAGTCATCTGCAGTGGCAAGGCGTAGATCCGCTGGTATTTTTGCATGATTTTGCCAAGCAGATTTACAATGTGCACATGAAAGACGTAAAGATCTCCAAAGATCCCCGGACGGGCGTTTTGGGTTCGCATATTGAATTTGGGGATACCAGAAGAGGCTGGAATTTTGTGTCATTAGGACATGGCGACATCGATTTTGACGGTATCATCCGCGAACTCAATCAGATGAATTATAGCGGTCCACTTAGCGTTGAATGGGAGGATAGCGGTATGGAGCGGATTTTCGGAGCAACAGAAGCCTTCGAGTATGTTAAAAAAATTAACTTTGAACCGTCATCAGTCAGTTTTGATGCAGCCCTGAAGGCAGATTAGTTACTGCTCCAATGCAGCAATAAGCGGACTATCCGTAGAGAAGAGGAACTTTGCACCAACAATCGCTGCCGCAGAGTGCAGATAGATATCGGCAGACTCCAGAAGCCTTATATTTACAGTATGCTTATTGGTGAAAATACTCTTCGCATAGAGTCCGTCCAGAAGCTTGAAGTAGAGCGATTTCTGTTGATTCAGCCAGCGGCAATAGATAACAATTTCATCTGGATCATAGTTCATAATGATGTTGTTGGTGGTATCGACAAGATAGCGAACAGCCTGTCCAAAGATTCGCTGAGCTAATACGTCACCCTCTTCGGCTTTCAGAATGATCTCGTCGACATCACGATAACCCTGGTCGCTTTGGGTATTATACTGGGTAACAATGCCAATGTCGGAGCAATAAAGTTCCAGACATCCGGTGTTGCCGCAGTAGCAGCGGACTCCGTCCGGTCGTACCGTAACATGACCTATCTCGCCGGCCAGACTGTGGGCCCCTCTGAAAATCTTGTTGTCTGCCATCAAAGCGGCCCCGATTCCTTCGCAGATGGTAAGATAGACAGTGGTTCGGTCCTTCTCAATCTGGCGGGAGTAGTCAAGATACTGAATTCCCATGTAGGCATCTTTGTCCACCCAGACGGGCAGTTTTAAGACGGAAGAGATCCGGCTGCCAAGAGGAAAATCACACCAGAGAGGAGCTCCCGACATCTCTCTTACAATACCAGATACAAAGTCAGTCGGGCCGGGCACACTCACTCCAATACCGGCAATTCTCTCATAAGGGATGTCAAAATCTATTAGAATCTGCTTAATATCTTGAATTAAGTTAGCTACATAACTTTCCGGGCCAATGCTGCTGAGTGTAACAAGTCGATTCGTCTGATGGAGCAGGTTAAGATTAAGATCCAGAATGCCTATATCTACTCGTTGGATGCGGATACTTACCCCAATTATGATCTTGTACTCCTGGTTTATTGTATACCGTTGGGCTTTGCGGCCTCCGGTTGAATCAGATGAATCTAAGCCGGTTACGACTCCGTTCTCTGAGAGCAGCGAGACAATGCCCTGTACAGTAGATGGAGTAAGGCCACATTCCTTACAAAGTTGAGGCTTAGAAATACCAGGCTGCCCGTGAATCGACCTGATAACAGAAAGGATGTTTTTAACTCTGGTTTCCATGGCGTTGGCCATAAATTTATCTCCTTTTGCTCTACTATTGCAGAAAGACTTTTTTTTAAAAACTTTTGTCTTTTATAGAAACAAGTAAAAATATATTGAATTTTTATGGTAAAACTATTTTATTTATATTCAGTAATTATAACGTTTGGAGGATGAAAATGAAACAGCCGAATTATCTTGAAATTATTAAGTCAGATACCAGAAAGGGTGATTTTCATCATGCCGTACTTGATTTTGATGGAACCATCAGTCTAATCCGGCAGGGCTGGCAGGAAATTATGCTGCCTTACTTTGTTGATGAACTGACTGGGACTCCAGTAGGTAAGACCATGGATATTAATAAGCTCCAAACAATCGCTAAAGAATTTATTGATGTTAATACGGGTAAGCAGACTATTTACCAATGTATCTCTTTAGCAGAAAAAATTACACAGATGGGGGGTATGGCAGAGCCTGCAATCACCTATAAAGATGAGTATCACCGCCGTCTTTTAGAGAAAATCCAGTATCGTTTGGACGCTTTGGAAGATGGGACTATTAAGCCGGAGGAATATTTGGTGCCTGGTTCTATTGCGCTTTTAGAAATGCTGCGTCGTCACGGCGTTGCTCTTTATCTGGCCAGCGGCACGGACGAACATTATGTTTTGAACGAGGCAAAGCTGTTAGGCGTAACGGATTATTTTGCAGGACATATCTATGGAGCACAATCGGATTACCAGCATTTTTCCAAAAAAATGGTTATAGATCGGATTATTCGGGAAAATCAGCTGTGCGGCAGCGAACTTATCGGATTTGGCGACGGCTATGTAGAAATTGAAAACATCAAAGAGGTGGATGGATTTGCCTGCGGCGTGGCCTCCAACGAGGATCTGCGGTCTGGTACCGATGAATGGAAAAGAGGAAGACTGATCAAGGCCGGGGCTGATATTATTATTCCTGATTACAGCAGCATCGACGTGTTGGAGCACTATCTTTTCGATTAATTGGAAAGATGTGTAGAAATAAATAAGTAATGTAAAAATAAATAGGTAGGAGATATAATACGATGCCATTTAAGCAATTTGACCGCTCTCGTTTAAAGCTACTGCCCCTATCGGAGAGAATTCATGATATGGATTTGAGCGCCATGATTAATCCGGATGTTAAGCCAAAATTTGAGCACCCCACCCTTGATTTACTTGCTGAGCGGATTCGCGCGGCTAAAGAAGAGGGCACATCAGTGCTGATGATGATGGGTGCTCATGTTATTCGAGACGGCAATGCTCCCTGCCTCATTCGCCTCATGGAAGAAGGATATATCACTCACTTTGCTTTAAATGGAGCGGGCGGCATCCACGATTTTGAGCTGGCAATGATTGGACACACATGCGAAAGTGTTGCTAAATATATTAGTGAAGGCCAGTTTGGACTCTGGAAGGAAGATAGTCTGTACAATCAGGCTATTAATGAAGGCGCAGCCCAGGGACTCGGGTTCGGTGAGGCCTTAGGTAAATTCATTGAAGAAAATAATTTCCCCTATAAAGAGTACAGTTTGCTGGCGGCAGGTTACCGCAATCAGATTCCGGTTACGGTTCATGTAGGAATCGGCTGCGATATTGTTCACGAGCTGCCCAACGCCTCCGGTGCTGCCTTAGGGCAGGCCAGCTACACGGATTTTCTGATCTATGCCAACACAGTTGAAAATCTGGAACATGGCGTGTTTTTGAATTTCGGGTCAGCCGTAACCGGTCCTGAAGTTTACTTAAAGGCTCTTTCCATGTCGAGAAATATTGCAAAGCAGCAAGGCAGACAGATTTGTAACTTTACCACGGCAGTTTTTGATTTGCTGCCGTTGGAAGGCGAGAATGTGAATGAGACTCCGCCCAAGTCAGATCCCCGCTATTATTTCAGACCCTGGAAAACGATTATGTCCAGAACAGTAGCTGATGGTGGTGAAAGTTATTATGTACAGGGTTCCCATAAGGATACGGTTCCATCCCTTTCTTATAAACTATTGCATGCTGAGTTAAAAGAGGTGTGAGATATGACGATTAAGCGTCTGGAAGAATTAATGAATCAATTTTCTAAGATTAAAATTGCAGTCATTGGCGACTTATTCCTGGATAAGTGGATTCATATAGACCGTGAAAAAGATGAACTGTCTGTGGAGACAGGACTGGTTGCTTACCAAGTTGTTTCCAAAAGGCCCGAAGCTGGGGCGGCGGGCACGGTGCTGAATAACCTGAGTGTGTTGGGGGTTGGAACACTGTATGCAGTCAGCCTTGTAGGAGATGATGGGGAAGGCTATGAAGTGCTCCAGGCTTTGGAGAAGAGGGGGATCGATATCGGTTATGTCATAAAAAGCGGGCAAGTGATTACTCCTACGTACGAAAAGCCGTTGTTTTTTGGGAAAGGGCAGCAGGGAGAGGAGGGAAATCGCATTGATTACAAAAACACCAAAACCACTCCCCGGCTTTTAGTTGAGAGGATTATAAATAATCTGCGGGAAGTCGCAGGTAAAGTAGATGCAGTTATGGTCCTGGACCAATTGGCAGAGGAGAATACAGGTGTTGTTACAAAAGAAGTTCGAGATGCCCTTTCCAGATTGGGTTCTGAATTTCCAGAACTCCTGATCTTTGCAGATTCCAGAAGCTTCATCCAGGACTTTAGGAATGTCATTTTAAAGTGCAATGACAAGGAGGCTACCACGGTGGTAACCGGGAAACGGATCGAAGCATTCGACATGACTTTACTCTGTAACTGCATGGATACCTTCAGTAAACAAACCAACAGTAAGGTCTTTATTACCTGTGGAGAGCATGGAATTTTGGTGAAAGATGACGATGGTTACTCCCTGATACCCCCTGTTAACCAATCAGGTAAAATCAATGTCTGTGGGGCGGGAGATGCCTGCAGTTCAGGAATTGTTACGGCTCTTTGCGCCAATGCGTCAGATGTGGAGGCAGCTGCCCTGGGTAACCTGACCGCAGGGGTAACCGTGCGTAAGATTGGAACTACCGGTACAGTCAATCAAAAGGAAGTACTCGCCATATTTAATGAAACAAACCCGGAACGGGAGAGCTGACATGAAAGAGAATATACTCGCAATCGATATTGGCGGATCCAAGTTCATGGTCGGCTTTGTAAGTCGTCAGGGAGAAATTTACTATCGAGAGCGATATGAGTGGCAGGAGCTGACTCCTGAAGGGGTCGTTGGAGAAATAGTCCTGAAGGTGCAAAGTCTATTAGAGCGTTTTCCTCAGTATTCGCCGACTATCATTGGCGTAACTGTTCCTGCCCTGGCTGATCCGGAGGAAGGAATTTGGGTGGAAGCCAGTTTTTCCGGGATTAAGAATCTGCCGTTGGCTGGGATACTGGAGCAGAAATTTGCGCTGCCGGTATACCTGGACAACGATGGGCAGGCTTGCGCCTTAGCCGAGAAGTATTTCGGTGCCTGTAAGGATACCGAGTACTTTTTGTATGTAACTGTATCCAATGGCGTGGGCGGCGCGATTTTTGCCGGAGGCAGCCTTTATTACGGAGCTTCAGGAAATGCAGGCGAAATAGGCCATTTCGTAGTTGTTGAGAATGGACGTCAGTGCAAATGTGGGACAAAAGGCTGTCTGGAAATGTATGCTGCCGGCCCGGGAGTCGTGAAAACTTACGAAGAATTGGGAGGGTCAGTGCAGATTGATGGTCAGCCGGCCAGTGCTCAGCTTATTGCCGGGCAGGCAGCCAAAGGAGAAGCCATAGCCTTGCAGACCTTTGATTTGGAAGGACAGTATCTGGGCAAGGTTATTGGGGCGGCCTGTAATTTGCTTAATCCGGAGAAAGTTATTCTAGGCGGCGGCATTTCTCTGGCTTTTGATTATTTTAAAGAATCCCTGGTTAAGACAGTACAGCAGAATATTTACTGCCAGGCAAACCGAATACTGGTTATTGAGCCTACCACGCTGAAATATGACGGCGGTTTACTTGGTGCCGCGGCGGTTGCGGTGCAAAGACTGAACAAATTGGGTACAGACCCAAATAGAGAAAAAGCCAAATAAGGGAAAAACCAAATAAGAAACAAAAAAAATACAAAAATACGCGAGGTGAAAAATTATGTTTGCAGAATTTCTTAAAGACTATCAGGACGGACTTGTAGAGACAATGAAGAAGATCGACGCTGTTAGGTTTCAGAAAATAATCGAGATGCTGCGTGAAGCCTATAAAAATGAACGGCAGGTATTTATCGTTGGCAATGGAGGAAGCGCAGGAACAGCTAATCATTTCGTCTGTGACTTTGGTAAAAATGCCGTCCAGGGAGAAGGGAAGCGTCGTTTTCATATAATATCCCTGAGCGATAATATAGAAAAAATTACCGCTTTAGGTAACGACATCGCTTTCGAGGAGATCTACCGTCAGCAACTGATTAATCTGATGAATGATGAGGATGTTTTGATCGTTGTCAGTGCCAGCGGCAGCTCGCCGAATCTTGTCCGGGCTTGTGAATACGCTCAGAGCAAGAAGGCTCATATCGTTGCGCTGGCTGGTTTTGACGGCGGCAAAATTAAAGCTTTCGCTGAGGAAGCTTTGATTGTACCTTTAATATGCTATGAACAGATTGAAGATCTTCACCTGGTCATTCTTCACATGATAGTTTACTTTTTTAAAAATCACCCCGAATATCTGGCAGGTTAATTTAAAAAGATCAGAAAACTCCCATAAGGCGAAACTGCCGGCTCGGCAGCTAATTTATATAGGAATTATAGGAATGAATATTGCTTTTTTCTTCATGTACGGAATACACCAGACGGTGTTTAGTGTTGATTCATCTGGTGTATTTTCCTGCCAGGTTTCCAACCAGTTTCTCATAAGGCGGAGGGGTCTGGACAGGGTTTTGTTTGATGATTTCAACCAGTTCCTTGGTAGCGATCGATAATCCTGCATATTTTAGATGAACCCAATCCGTACATCAATTATTTACTCTATTCTAATATTACGGATCGACTTTCAGTAATTGAAGTGTAGCAAGCATCAATTACAGCCATTGTCTTCAAATTATCTCTACCACTAATTTCCGGTTCGCATTTGTTTTCAACGGCCCTCAGTAACTGTGCCATTGTGCCTCTAAATGCATCTGGAAACCAAACAGAATCCCATTTTGGTTCTATCCACTGATTGGGAAACTTTTTACTTGTCAGCTGAAGTGTACTGGGTGTTCTTTCAGGGTAGGAAGGCCACCCTATTGTGCCCTTTGCCATCCCCTTTGTTCCTTCAACACGCCATTTGATATAGATGTCTTTCTCGGTTCCCTCACCTGGCCACGCCCAGACATCATCAAGACTCGTAGCCATCAGGCCGCTTTGATATTGAAGTGTATATTGGCTTATCCCATCAATATGCTCGAATTGTGTTCGGGGATCTTTTCTTGTTACAGCTGTTATTTTATTTGGTTCACCAAATAAATATCTAAATATGTCAATATGATGGATTCCCATATTTAATATTTCTATGCGGTCATACTTCTTTAAAAATTCCTGCCAATGAGGTATTGCCCGCATTTCTATGTTTGCCAAAACAATATCTCCTAATAAATCCTGATCAATTATGCATTTTAATGCTCTCATGGATTGATCATAGCGCATATTTGAATTAACACCGAGTCTGATCCCTGCGATCTCACACAAACGTACAATTTCTTTTGCTTCATCTAAATTCATGGCTAATGGTTTTTGACATAGTATTCCTTTTATGTGAGTGTGTTTTATTGCTTCTTTTACCACATCTAATTGTTGATCCGGTGGAATTGCAATATCCAGTATTTCTACTGCACGGTCTTGGATAAGTTCCTGCCATGTCTCATATACTTTAGGAATATTAAACATTTCGGCTGTATTATGCGCTTCTTCTAAGGAAAGCGATGCAATTGCATATGGATTAAATCCTGCTTGTTGATAAGAAACCAAATGACAGTTTTTCATAATAAAGCCCGCACCTATGCAGCCAATTCGAAAATCTTTTCTTTTTGGTAATTCTGGTTCGATGTTTAACTTCAAATCGATTTGATTCATAATTTCTCCCCCGCATCCGCAACAGCAAATAATCATTTGGAATTAATTAGAAGAATTTATTAGTTTCCTGTATTTTTTTAGTATATACGACCAGTTTAAACATAACAAGACAAAAAGATAAATAAAGATAAATAAAGATAAAATATGATAGAAAGTGATTGACTTTGAAAAACCGAGTGTGTATAATTCGAGTATATTGAATTTCAACAAACAGGAGTACAAATATGAAAACAACAGACCAGAGAAAAAAACAAATTCTTGATTCTTTTACAAATGGATTAATAGTATCTTGTCAGGTACAAAGAGATGATCCCGTTTATACGGATGATATTGTTGTGCATATGGCACGGTCGGCAAAGTGGGCGGGCGCTGTTGGTATTCGTGCAAACACACCCGATCAGATTCGTTCCATTAAGGAAGTCGTTGATCTTCCGTTGATTGGATTATATAAAATATGGAATGAAGATACGGATGTCTTTATTACGCCAACCATTGAATCTGCTATTCAGGTATGGGAAGCAGGAGCTGAAATCATTGCACTCGATTGCACTGATCAGGTTACACACGAAGGAACTCTGGCATATGAGCTGTTGCCTAAATTGAAGAAAGAGATTCCGGACGCGATTATTTTTGCTGATGTCTCAACATATGATGAGGCCAGACGCGCTATTGATTTAGGTGCGGATATTGTCGGACCTACACTTTATGGATATACAAAAGCCACTATGAACATTGAGTATCCTGATATGAGAGAGTTTGCAAGAATGTGCCGAGATTTTAAAGAGGAAGCCTATATGATAATGGAAGGTCACATCTACTCACCGGAAGAAGCAATGAAATGTTTATTCCTCGGTGCTCATGCAGTAGTTGTCGGCAGTGCCATAACAAGACCACACCTGACAGCCAAAAGGTTTGTGGATTTAATGTCAGGTTATCGGAGCAATTGGCGGGATGTAGAACGAAGCAAACATTGATCTTTACTGTTTGTTTTTGACTGCGTTAATTGAAAGAAGTGATGATATGGCAAAATTTTCTCCTGATGGGATCCAGAATGTTGAGGTCAGCAAAAAAATCCCGTGTGAAAAATCTCCGATGGTTCAGCTGGAAATCATGGAACGATATACCCATATTCATAAAATGAACACAGAGCAGCCAAAGGAAATAAGGGAAATCCGATGTTTGCAGGAAATTTACCCTGTTCTATTTCGGAAAATTGAACATGATGACAAAATTGCAGGCAGAATTGATTTTCTTCCCATAGGATTTGGATCCGTTACTTCTTTAGGGGGGGCAGGTCACTATTGTGTTTTCGGGAAGCTTCGTGAATTTCAAAAAACTCTTGATGTTGAAAATCAAAAAAGGGTGGACGTTCTGTATGACTATTGGCTTTCAAATGACATTAAAACTATATATTGCAACGAGGTACTGACGGACGATACAATCGGAAGATTTATTGACTGTGAATATCCACTGATTGCAACGGCAAGACTTTCGGGAATGATGTTGGATTATCACAAACTACTTCGACTGGGTATCGGAGGTCTGCGCAGTCAGATTAAGGATAAGCAGAATGCAGATAAAGATAACATTTTTTATCAGGCATCTCTTGATTCCCTTGACCTTTTTGTAAAATGTGCCGGATTTCTTCAAACGAAAGTTGTTGAGCAAAGGAGTTCTGCCAGTAAAAACCGACAAAATGAATTAGAAACGATGCATCGGAGTTTAGAAAAAATCAAAAGTGATCCTCCTGAGACCTTTCATGAGGCGTTGCAGTTGTTTTGGTTATTTGCCTTATTGGCAGGAGTAATTAACTACGGAAGACTCGATGATTATCTTGGGCCTTACCTTGTCAAGGATTTAAAAGAGAATCGTATTACCCATAACGAAGCCTATGAGTATATAAAATCATTATGGAAGATGATTGAGAATCGGCGAACTACGGTAAATGGACGCATAGTTGTTGGCGGACGCGGGCGTAAAAATCCAGATGAAGCTGATGTGTTTTTGCATCTTGCTATGAAAGTTGCAAAAAACTGTCGCTATGTTGAACCGCAATTTACGCTTCGCTTTGACAAAAATACCAGCGATGAAATCTGGGATGAAGCCCTTGATGCTTTAGGTGGCGGCGCCACATATCCCACCCTATATAACGATGATGTAAATATTCCAGCAGTGCAATATGGAATGCGCCTCGATGAAAAAGCAGCTGAGCAATATGTTCCTTTTGGATGCACCGAGTTTGTTATTCAGGGACAAAGTACAGGAACACCCAATGTATGCATCAATTTATTAAAATTATTAACTATATTCTTAAATGACGGGATAGATCCAATGGATGGAAAACGCAAGGATGGCGGTGTCTTTATTAAGCCTGTGTCCGACTACAAGAACTTTGAGGGATTTTATGGAGACTACAAGAAATTCCTTGATTACTATTTAGATCTTTCGATTCAGGCACAACTTCATTCCTATAAGGTAATGAATGATCATGTTTCATTCCTTTTTACAAGCATACTGATGGATGATTGTATTGAGAGAGGAAAAGCACTGCTTGACGGTGGTGTTCGATATTTGGGAGGAACAAACGAGACGTATGGCAATATCAATACCTCGGATGCGCTGTATGCCATAAAACATCTGGTATTTGACTCCCGACAATATACCCTGGCACAGCTTCAGGAGGCCGCACTGGCAGATTTTGCCGGCTATGAGCACATTCGTAAAGCCTGTTGGGCTTGTGATAAGTATGGAAATGACATTGCCGCTGCGGACAGTCTGGCTGTGGATCTGTACAACCATGTCGCCCAGGGGGTGCGAAGTCGTGGGATCATGAGCGGAATGCAGTATTTTTTAATTGTGATAAGCAACAATCAGCTGAATACGGATTGGGGTTTGCGAACAGCGGCATCTCTTGACGGGAGGCGCAGCGGAATGTTCATGAACCCTGCCAACAATCCTCAAGGAGGAGCTAATATAAAAGGGCCCACAGCGATGCTTAATTCTCTGGCGAAGTTTGATGCAAAATACCATGCTGGCTCGGTTCAGAATATTAAATTTTCTCCTTCCATGTTCAACGAAAACCGAGCAAAAATTAAAGCACTCTTTCAAACCTACTTTGACAAGGGCGGATGCCAACTCATGGTAACGGTTGTGGATAAAGGAGTTCTGGAGGATGCGGTAATTCACCCTGAACTTTACCCGGATTTGATTGTTAGAGTCAGTGGATTTTCTGCTGTTTTTGTTGACTTGAGTCCGGAAATCCAAAAAGAATTGATGAGTAGAGTGCTTTATGACGACAAATAGTGGCAACAATGGCAAAACAATACATGTGATGGAAATAGAACGTTTTGCCATTCACGACGGTCCGGGAATCAGAACTACCGTGTTTTTGCAGGGATGCCCGCTTAGATGCCCATGGTGCTCTAATCCTGAGTCGCAGGAGATCAAAAAGCAACTTATGCATTTTTCGAGAAAGTGTATCGGGTGTGGAAAATGCAAAGAGGTTTGCGATCAATTTGCGGTAGATTTTCGGGGAGATAAACCGATTTTTGATCGTAACAAATGTACTGGCTGCGGAATCTGCGTGGAAAATTGCCTCAGTAATGCTCTTGCAATCTCTGGAGAAGAAATGACAGCGGAGCAAATCATGCAACTAATTCTTCAGGATAAAGACTATTATGAAAAATCAAATGGCGGAGTTACCTTTTCAGGAGGCGAGCCCTTTGTGCAGTATGATAATCTGCTGGAATTACTCCGGTTATGCAAACAAAACGGGATTCACACAGCGGTGGAAACGACCGGAGATGTTTCGCCTGAGAAATTTAAAGAAGCAGTCAAGCTTATAGATTTGTTTTTGTTCGATCTAAAACATATGGATGAAAAAAAACTTTCGGATGTTACTGGAGGAAATTATAAGTTCATTTTTGACAATTTGAATTATTTGGCATCCCATTGCCCTGAAAAAGTAACGCTGAGGATGCCGGTGATTCCAACCTTCAACTATGATGATGTTTCTATAAATTATGTATTTGAAATCGCATTAGAAAACAAATTTATTGGGGTAGATCTTATGCCCTATCACACCCTTGGAAGTGATAAATATGAGCGATTGGGTAGAAGCTGTTCTTTCCCGATAGAAAAAATGTTGAAAAAGGAAGATTTGCAAAAACACAAGGAGCGAGGTGAAAAACTTGGAATACGAGTTTCCATTGGAGGGTAATCTTCAGAAACAAGAAGGTAAGGATGTCAAAGCCTTACTCAAAAATACTGAAGACGCAACCTTTCCCAAGCTTCCTCAGAACAAATTATTCCCCATTGGCATTATAGGAGCAGGTTTTATTGTTCAAAATTGTCATCTTGTTGCGTATAAAAAAGCTGGATTTAATCCTGTGGCTATTTCATCTTTGTCGGTGGAAAAATGCAATTTAGTGGTTGCACAGCATGGTCTCAAAAAGGTGTATGCGGATTGGCATGAATTAATTGATGATGAGGAAATCGAGGTAATTGATATTGCAGTTCCTCCACACCTGCAGTTAGACATTGTAAAATATGCTTGTTCGAAGACGCACATAAAAGGTATTTTGTGCCAGAAGCCCAGCTTCATGACCTATGAGGGAGCAAAAGAAATCGTCCAGCTTGGTAAGGATTCTGGAAAGCCCATAGCCGTCAATTCTAACATGAGATACGATCAATCCATTCGAGCCTTAAAATATTTTCTTGATCAAAACCTGATGGGAGATCCGGTATTAGCAACATTTGAACAACGTGCAGTTTCACATTGGCAAAATTTTTTGGAACAATATCAAAAACTTACCATTTTCAGCTTTAGTATTCATCAGTTGGACATTTTAAGATATCTATTTGGAAACCCCAAAGCAATCACTGCGGTTTGCAGAACAGATCCACGTACTAAGTTTAAACACACTGATGGAATTGTTCAACTTACCTACCAATACGAAAATGGCATGAGGGCAACAATCTTCGATGATGTTTGGGCATGGCCAGGGGAACCCTGTAAAAAAGATACATATTCTCGATGGCGTGTAGAAGGGCTTGACGGAATGGCTCTTGGCGAAATAGGTTGGCCCCAATATCCGGAAATTTGTCCAAGCACCTTTAAAGCAACCTGTAAGAAGTATCCCAACCTTTGGCTAGAACCTAAATGGGATACTGCATGGTTTCCAGATGCATTTATAGGCACCATGGCAAATTTGCTTTGTACTATTGAGGAACATTCCCAGCCAGAGGTTACAGCAGAAGATCACTCCATTTCAATCGCTTGTGCAGAAGCGTGTTACATATCAATAGCAGAACAGCGCACCGTTTTACTTGAGGAAATCCTCTTTTGAAAAAGATATTTATTAGAAGGGAAATCAATGTAATGAACAAAATAAAAGGCCTAACAAAAAATGAATCAATAAATAACGGTAATGGAAAAGAAAAATTTTCTTTTGGAAGAAGATTATTAAATTCATTGGAGAAAGTTTGGAATCTGCAAGAGAGCGGAATTATTGTTCCAACCATTATATTTGCAATCTTTGTTCAGTTTGTAAACCCGGTTTTTTTGTCAACGCAAAATATTACTAATATATTAAGGCAATCTGGATTCATTCTAATTCCTGCCATTGGAATGACGTTGGTTTTGATAGCTGGCGGTCTCGATCTTTCTGTTGGATCAGTACTTGGCTTAGGAAGCTTTGCAGTAGGATTTTGTATGGTGAAACTGAATCTTCCCATTTGGCTGAGTATTATTGCGGCCATCTTAGCTGGTATAGTAATCGGTTTGATTAACGGTAAAATAATAGTAAAGTTCAATATTCCTCCAATTATTATGACTCTTGGAATGATGTATATGGCTCGTGGACTTATTTATGTGAGCACAAAGGGTCTTCCCATTTATCCATTGCCCAAGCAGTTTCAAGCAATTGAGCAGAATGCAGTTTTTGTATTGCCAACAATAGTTATCATTTGTGTTATATTGTGCATAATTTTTCATGTTGTCTTGACTAGAACAACTTTCGGTAGATCTGTTTACGCCATTGGTGGAAATCCGGAGGCTGCTAAACTATCAGGAATAAATATCGACAATGTAAAAATGATGGTATACGCAATAAGTGGAATGATGGCAGCAATTGCCGGCATTATTATGGCTTCGCGCCTTGGATCAGCACAACCAAACACAGGCGAAACGTATGAAATGAATGTAATTGCCGCTTGCATCATCGGTGGAACCAGTACATTTGGAGGACGCGGAACAATTCTCGGAACAACAGTCGGTGCCTTACTTATG